>OODO01000005.1_pt1 | contig 244255 bp, 191 predicted proteins | sample 1671261 | NCBI WGS metagenome assembly OODO01 (sample SAMN06348138, study PRJEB24527) | human gut metagenome | biome: human gut; feature: ankylosing spondylitis patient; material: feces | host: Homo sapiens | place: China | collected 2015-10 | reverse complement strand
GAGTGTCATCCTTAGAAGGAGCTGACATAACTACATATTTAGCACCAGCTTCGATGTGAGCCTGAGCTTTTTCTTTAGTCAAGAACAAACCAGTAGATTCTACTACGTATTCAGCACCTACTGCATCCCAAGCCAATTCTTTAGGATCTTTGCAAGCTGTTACACGGATTTCTTTACCGTTAACAATCAATTTGCTGTTTTCAACGTCAGCTTCGATAGTACCGTTGAATTTACCGTGCATAGTATCATATTTCAACATGTATGCCAAGTAATCTACTGGACACAAGTCGTTAATACCTACGATCTGAATATCGTTTCTGTTCTGAGCTGCACGGAATACGAAACGGCCGATACGACCAAAACCGTTAATACCTACTTTAATCATTTTGTTTAAAATTTAAAGGTTTTATAATTGCTTTATAAACACTCACTCTATTAGTAATCAAAAGGAACCATCAATTTGACATTTATTCCTTTCCGATTGCGATGCAAAAATAAGTATTTCTTTTGAAAGTAAACAACGAATAAGAGAAAAAATACTCAAAAAATATCAGCTGTTACACCTTATTTTTATATATACAAAGGCTTTTTCTGCCTCCTCCTAGCTTTTTTGCAATCTCAATATACCAAATTGACATTATCTATCCATAATTTATTTCCAGGAGACCCCACAAAAGCTCCTCCCATACTTGAAGTAAACTGAAGAATCAAATGTGTAGGATGCTCGTCTTTACTGGCCCAGCCCACTTCTTTTATAAGTTTACTTTCTCCTTTGCTGTTACGGGCATAATATCCGCCTGTACCTAATTGCATCAATTCTGGTACATAACGCTTGTCATGCGTAATATCCCCATACATTATTTCATAAGTAGCTCCATTGTGCCAGTCTTGCGAGCGGTTGTATTTTACGGCTACTGTACCTACTCGCTTAGCAATAATGTTTCCTTCCGCATCTTCCGAACGTTTCTGCAACAGACAAACCATAATCGCACAATCCTGCCCCGGCACAGTAGTCTTCTTGCTGAATCCGGTCTGACGAATACGGTTCGGTTGTCCAGACATTTGCACCTTATAGTCATAGCGAACCGCCTTTGGACGGGAAGTAAAAGGAAGGCCTGAATTCAGTGCTTTTTCTCCATCTTTAGTTCCCGTAATCGGTTCCTTCATATCACCCAGGAACATAGAGCCTGAAGCTAACACCGTGATATTCACCATTCCCAGTACCTTTACACTTTCAATATGAGTTTCCAGACGTGCACAATAGCCATTTCCTCTCTGTTCAGGATATACACTGGTATTTGTTTTTACAATCCCCATCACTTTAGCCATTACATTAGAATTTCCCCACGGAGATCCTCCCTGATTCACATAAGCCACATTTCCGTCGATTTCCTTTGTGGGACCTAATTCATACAGCAATTTTGTATTTCCTCCAATAATCCCCGACTCATGAATCTTACGGGTAACCCACTGATCCATATCACCGTATTTTATTGGCACAACCTTTTCCTGTGCTTGCATAGCCAAAGGCATTCCAAGCAAAAACATACCTATAATCCTATTCAATTTCATAAATACCAAATCTTTTTCAGCCGACAAATATAAGCAAAAAAAGCGACAGCTTTTACACTGTCGCTTTCAATCCTGAAATATGGAATAATAATTCTTATCTATATCACATTAATACACACGATACAATAACCAAGCACCTTGGAAATCTTCACGTGTAGGATATTTTGCTTTAAATGCATCTCTTGCACGAGCAGCTTCGTCTCTTGTATCAAATGATTCAACAACCACACGATACATATTGCGTTCTGCATTGTACACCACCTTTGCATTATAACCGTCTCCATCCAGTTTTGACTTCAAGCCATCCGCATTTGCTTTTACACCAAAGCTACCGCAAACTACGCTATAAGCTTTCAAGCCATCACCAGAAACCAATTCTACCTTTTCTTCACGAACCGGAGCTGTAGATACAACTGGAGCAGGTGCGGGTGCTGTTTCTACTGCCGGAGCTTCCACTGGTGCCTCAGTGGCTGCAGAAGCCTCAGCAAGTTCCTGCTGTTTAGCTTTTTCATACGCTTTCTTGTAAGCACTTTCACTTGATTTACAAGAAGAGAATGCCAATGCAGTGCACAGAGCCATTCCCATTACAACAATCTTCTTCATGTTATCTATACCAATATTAGATGAATATTCAATTTAATACGTCGCAAAGGTAACAATATAAAATCTGCCATACTATTAAAATCCGTTAATTCTATTCTATCGACAGCATGGAGCTGCATTTTTCCATGAAAAAAGAACAACATATCAGGATTATTATTAGATTTGTAAAGTAATAACTTTTAAAAATTAGATTTATGAAAGCTTTAAGTATTGTAGCAGCATTCCTTGGCGGTGTTACTTTAGGAGCTGCAGCCGGCATTTTGTTTGCCCCGGAAAAAGGTGAAGAAACCCGTAGCAAAATTGCTGAAGTTCTTCGCAAAAAAGGTATTCGACTGAACCGTGCCGAAATGGAAGACTTGGTCGATCAAATAGCAGCAGAAGTTAAAGACGCTGAATAATTTGTCGTAAATATAAAGCAGGCTTTTTCAAGGGAAAAGTCTGCTTTATATTTTTTTCATCTTAGAATAACTGCTTATGTTTGCAAACGATAAAAGCATTGATAACCTTGAATCCTTATTTAAAGAGGTACGAAAATACATTGAGCTTCAAGGTCAATACGTCAAACTCGATTTGGTAGAAAAACTCACTATCCTGCTATCTACCTTAATCCTTATACTCATCATTATCATTTTGAGCATGATGGCTCTTTTCTATTTTTCCTTCATGCTCGTATACGCACTGGCTCCTCTTGTAGGCAGCCTGATTGGAGGATATGCCATCATTGGAGGGGTAGTTCTTCTCTTGGCCATACTCATTTACCGAATGAGAAAACAATGGATATTCCAGCCTATGGTACATTTCCTCGCACGCTTATTCCTTGACGAACCTGCTTCTAAAGAATAAAATAATGAACGATATAAAACCCATTCCCAACTATAGCGTTGAAATCATCTCTCAATTAAGGGCACAAAAAAAGCAAGAATTAAGAGAGTCTAAAGAACGCATACAACTCCTGACACAGGAATTATTCTCTCCCCAGAAAAGTAAAAACAAAATGGAGAATATGATGCAGCATATCAATGCCGGCATAGCCGCTTATGATGGGCTGAAAACCGGCATCATGATTTTCCAACGCATACACCGTTTTTTTAATCGAAAAAAAGATAAGAACCGCTGATGAAAACCTCATTATTCCTTGCCGCCCTTGCCGCATTTACCACGGCAGGAGCTACAGAAAATCCATTATGGATGCGCTATTGCTCCATTTCACCCGACGGAAGCACTATTGCTTTCTGTTATAAAGGAGACATTTACACCGTACCCTCCACTGGTGGAAATGCCAGACAACTTACCACCAATCCGGCACACGACACTCATCCGATATGGAGTCCGGATGGACAGCAGATTGCCTTTGCCTCTTCTCGCCAAGGGAGCATGGATATTTACATTGTATCCAAAGACGGAGGAATCCCCAAAAGACTAACAACTCATTCTGGAAACGAAACCCCTGTCACATTTTCAGACGCTACACATATTTTGTTCAAGGCCAACCTGATGCCTGATGCGACCGACCTGTCCTTCCCCAGTGCCCAGTTTCCACAAGTTTATGAAATAAACACTCAAGGCGGACGTCCCCAACTCTATTCCTCTCTTCCTATGGAAGACATCAGTGTTGCACAAGATGGTACGACCTTACTATATCACGACCAGAAAGGATACGAAGACCCCTGGAGAAAACATCATACTTCCTCCATTACACGCGACATTTGGATAAGTAAAAAAGAGAACAATGAGCGTACTTATCAGAAAGTCACGTCATTCAATGGAGAAGACCGTAACCCGATATGGAGTAACGATAACCAGTCGTTTTACTACCTCAGCGAAAAAGCAGGCTCGTTCAATATTTTCAAATGCAACCTTGACGGAAGCAATGAAATGCAGTTGACACACCACACTCAGCATCCGGTCCGTTTCCTGTCATCCTCACAGAACGGACTTTTATGCTACGGTTACGACGGTGAAATCTATACAGTCAAAGAAGGACAGCAGCCTCAGAAAGTAGCTATCCGTATCGTTACTGACCAGACAGAAAACGAACTGGCTCACCAAATAAAATCTTCCGGAGCTACAGAAATCGCCGTATCCCCCAATGGCAAGGAGGTAGCATTTATACTCCATGGAGATGTATTCGTCACTTCTACTGAGTATACAACAACCAAACAGATTACAGACACTCCCGAACAAGAGAGAAGCATCGACTTTGCTCCCGACGGACGAAGCATTGTATATGCATCCGAAAGAAACGGACTCTGGCAGATTTACCAATCCACCTTAACTAAAGAGGAAGAAAAGTTGTTCACCTACGCTACCGACATCAAGGAAGAACAGCTGACACATTCTCAAGTCACTTCCTTCCAGCCACAATACAGCCCGGACGGAAAACAGATTGCATTTTTAGAGAATCGCACCACATTGCGAGTGCTCAACCTGAAAGATAAATCTGTCCGCACTGCCATGGACGGGAAATATGAATACTCTTACAGCGATGGAGATCAGTGGTTCCAATGGAGTCCCGACAGCAAATGGCTGCTTTGCGGATACATCGGAACAGGAGGATGGAACAATAACGACGTAGCCCTGGTCAACGCTTCCGGAAATGGTGAAATCCACAATTTGACAGAAAGCGGATATACAGATTCCAATGCCAAATGGGTACTGGACGGAAAAGCCATGATTTGGGAAAGCGACCGTGCCGGATACAGAAGCCACGGAAGCTGGGGAGCTGAAAGTGATGTGTACATCATGTTCTTCGACTTAGAGGCTTACGAACGTTTCCGCCTTAGCAAAGAAGAATTTGCTCTCGTAAAAGAGAAAGAAGATAAAGAAAAAGAGAAAGACAAGCAGAACGACAAGAAAAAAGATAAAAAAGAGAAATCTGAAAAAGACAAGGAAGTCACTCCACTCACCTTCGACCTGGAAAACTGCCGTGACCGGATTATCCGCCTGACCGTGAATTCTTCTCATTTAGGCGATGCCGTACTCAGTCCTGACGGCGACAAGCTTTACTATCAAGCCTCTTTTGAAGACGGTGCCGACTTATGGGTACACGATCTGAAAGAACAAAAGACCGAACTTCTACTAAAAGACATCGGATATGGCTCGATGACCTACAACAAGGAAAACAAACAACTCTTCCTTTGCAGCAACGGAGGCATCAAGAAAATAGATATTGAGAAAAATAAGACTGACAACGTAAGCTTTGAAGCGATATTCAATTACCGTCCATACGAGGAAAGAGAATATATTTTCAACCATGTATGGCAGCAAGTGCTCGACAAGTTCTATGTAGCCGACTTACATGGAACTGACTGGAAATTCTATCGTGAAAGTTATGCACGTTTCTTGCCGCATATCAATAACAACTACGATTTCCAGGAAATGCTGAGCGAACTGTTAGGTGAACTGAACGGCTCACATACAGGAGCCAGATATTATGCTCCGGGAGCCACCTTGTCTACTGCATGCCTGGGTGTATTCTTCGACAACAGCTATGAAGGAGATGGATTGAAAATCCAGGAAATTATTGCCAAAGGCCCGTTTGCGGTTAAAAAGACAGATGTAACCGCAGGTTGTATCATTGAGAAAATTGACGGAGAACCTATCCTGAAAGATACAGATTATTATCCTATGCTGGAAGGAAAAGCTGGAAAGAACGTACAGCTCAGCATCTACAACCCGCAAAACGGAAAACGCTTCCCGGTAACCATCAAGCCCATCAGTACAGGTGAGCAGAATGAATTGCTCTACAAACGCTGGGTAAAGAAAAATGAAAAGATGGTCGAAACTCTTTCCGGAGGACGAATTGCATACGTACACGTAAAAGGCATGGATAGCCCAAGCTTCCGAAATGTATACAGCGAATTATTGAGTGACCGCAATCGCAACAAAGAAGCTGTTATCGTAGATACCCGTCACAATGGAGGAGGCTGGTTGCACGACGACCTGGCCACTTTGTTAAGCGGAAAAGAATACCAGCGTTTTGTTCCTCGTGGACAATACATCGGTAGCGACCCGTTCAACAAATGGCTGAAACCTTCTTGCGTGATGATTTGTGAAGACAATTACAGTAATGCGCACGGTTTCCCCTGGGTATACAAAGAGCTGAAAATCGGTAAGCTTATCGGAGCTCCTGTTCCGGGCACCATGACCGCTGTATGGTGGGAACGTCAGATAGACCCGACCATCGTCTTCGGTATTCCTCAAGTAGGTTGTATGGATATGCGAGGCCAGTACATGGAAAACAAACAATTGGAGCCGGACATCAAAGTCTACAACAGTCCTGAAAAATCACTGAAAGGCGAAGATAAACAGCTTGCAGCAGCAGTAAAGGAAATGCTGAAAGAAGCCGATGCACAAAAGAAATAATTGTAACTCCTAGACAAGTCTATAAAAAAGCGGGGAAGGACAAAACACATCGTCCTCCCCGCTTTTTTATAATAACTCCAATTTTTATTCTACGGCCCGCAAACCTTCATTAATTCTCTTCAATCTCAGCAAGGCCTCAATATAGTAATAATCTGCATAGATGATAGAAGCATCTATTTCCGACTTAGCTGGCCAGTGACCGGTAGAATGTAACAAGAAAGCGACATTCGTATCCCGCGACTGATATTTATCGCTGCTCAGACTGCACAACATTTTTTCCGCAGCTTCCTTGTACTTTTCCCCTTGCCCGTTTCCATAAAAACCAGACATCTCCAGCAAAGCCGAAGCGACCACACAAGCCGCAGAAGCATCCCTAGGTGCATTCGGGATGTCAGGTGCATTAAAATCCCAGTAAGGCACATAGTCCTCTGGCAAATTCTTCAGATACACGTCCACCAACTTCTCTGCAAATTCCAGATACTTAGGATCACCGGTTTCACGGAACACCACAGTATAGCCATAAATAGCCCAAGCCTGTCCACGTGCCCACATCGACTCATCCGCATATCCCTGATGCGTGCATTTCTTGATGCAATTCCCTGTCAGTGTATCATACACAGCCACATGATACGAGGTATAATCCGGACGGAACTGGTTTTCCATCGTTTTGTCTGCATGCGATACTGCCACGTCAAACAACCGCCGGTCTCCCCCGTTGCGGGCAGCCCAGAAAAGCATCTCCAAGTTAATCATGTTGTCCATAATGGTGTTATGTCCGCCCAACATCTCAATGTTACGAGGCCAGGACAGAATCGTACCCACTTTCGGATTATACAAAGTAGCCAGCGAGTCAGCCGTAGCAATGATTACATCCCGATAAGTCGGATTATGCGTCAGACGATACCCGTTTCCATAACTGCAAAATACGAGAAAGCCCAAATCGTGATCATACGCCGGAATCTCCGAGAATAACTTTAAGGACTCCGTGTACTTTTCTGCCAGTTCACGAATCGTATCATTTTGTGTAGCTTCATAATCATACCACAAAATACCCGGCCAGAATCCACCTGTCCATTCTTCCTTAGCCACCTTCCGGCAATTCCAGAACTTTTCACCCGACAAGATATTTCGAGGCTGCATACTATAATCCGCCTCCCCGTTCTTTTCCAGTTCAGCCAGCGCACGATGTACTTGCACGTCACAATACGCCAAGGCTTTATCCACATCCAGGTTTTCAGTCTTTTCACCGGCACAAGAAGATAAAGCCATGATTCCTATGCCATACAACAGATTTCTAATTTTCATATCTAAATTCTTTTATTTTTCCACACGAAACCAGTCTACATCCAGCCAGCCACGCTCCTTTCCATGAGGAGTTACGCTGAACATTCCCACCTTCGCACCAATCCATTTTCCCTGACGGGCTTTGAACAGCGTGCCGGCCTCCGTAAATTTCTTTCCATCCAGACTGTAGCTAAAGCGACAATATGCCCCTTTGTCCACATGTACCCTTATGTAAATCTCTCTTTCGTAATTGGGGAACAAACCTGCTTCAAACTTCCGGCTGGGCTCCAATACGGCTAATGTAGAAACCTGTTCCAGGTTACCTTGTTCTGCATCCTTACATACAGCCTGCTTCAGCAAGAATTTTTCTTCCTGCTTTTCCACTCCTATCCAGGAATAGTCCCAGCCCATAATGATAAGTCCCGAAAGTTGTCCGTCATCTTTTGCCGAAACCTTCAATTTAGCGGTAGCCGTAAATTCCTCTGCCGGGAATTTTTGCATCAACAGATTCGGTACTTCCCAGAAGTTCTTAAAATGCGGTGAAAGTTCATGCCCATAAATACGGACATATCCCATATTCGTCGTAAAGCCGAACACATCCTGATAATTTGCATGCCATTCCCATTGCAGCCCCAGCTTACGAGTATCAAATTCATCACTCTCCACAGGTGTTTCTATCGGATACGTTTTATCGGTTTTAGGTTTACGATAACGGCTCACCGGGTCTCCACAACCGTCTCCGTCCTTATCAACTCCAATTACCGGCCAGTCATTTACCCATTTCATCGGATTCAGATGCAGCACACGTCCATAAGCTCCCTTATCCTGAAAATGCAAAAACCACGATTCCCCGGCCGGAGTGTCTACCCATCCTCCCTGATGCGGTCCGTTGATGTCCGTCTTTCCTTGCGCCATCACAATTCGGGCTTCATACGGTCCATACACATCTTTCGAACGCATCACCAGTTGCCATCCGGAAACTACTCCACCCGCAGGTGCAAACAGATAGTAGAATCCATTCCTTTTATAAAACTTAGCTCCCTCAATGGTATGATTTACTCCGTCATTTCCGTCAAACACCAGTACCGGGTCCGAAATGACTGCCGTACCTTCCTTATTCAACTCGCACACCGTCAACACACTATTGAATTTCGCCCGGCTTCCGGCCCATGCATGAGCCAGATACACACGCCCGTCGTCATCCCATAACGGACAAGGGTCAATCATCCCTTTTCCAGCCTTTACCAGCACGGGAGCATCCCATTCTCCATACGGGTCACGAGTCTTTACCATAAAAATGCCAAAATCCGGATCACCCCAGTATATATAGTACATCCCTTCATGAAAACGAATAGAAGGTGCCCATACGCCTTTTCCATGACGAGCTTCATTATAATATTCCACCGGTTCCACCTTCTTCAAGGCATAATTCACGATTTTCCAGTTTACCAAATCCTTTGAATGCAAGATAGGAAGTCCCGGAGTACAATTAAAACTAGACGCCGTTAAAAAATAGTCCTCTCCTACCGCACATACATCCGGATCAGAATAATCCGCATGAAGCACTGGATTCCGGTACATGCCATTCCCTTCATCAGACACCCATACCTCAGAACGATACTGTGCCATCGCTGGATGAAACAGGCTGCAAACTGACAGACTCAATATAAAAAACAATCCTTTCATTCTTCTTTCCTAATTTAAGTAACCCTCAAAAACAATCTTCTACCTAAAGAAAAATACCCAAAACTTAAAAATCCATTTATCTAAAAACTTTTCGTCTATAAATACGAATCAGGGTTCCATTCCACTTAAAAGAAGAACCTAAAAATTTCTTAAAATGATTCTCCGTTATATTTCTTATAAGCTTTTGCTTCCTTTTCTGTCACCGGCACCAGTCTCACGGCAGCTCCTCCTCTGGGTTTCAGGGCAAACTTTATCACATCCCCAGCTCCAACCAACACATACGAACATTTCACCTGTGTCTTTGTCTTCACTTCTTCTCCCCCATCGGTATAAATAGATGCCAGATACATCTGATTCTTGTCCAGGAAAGAACAATCCAAAGTTTCAACAGAACCGTCATTGTTGGTCAGCATTCCCACAAACCATTCTTTCCCTTTCCGGCGAGCCATGGTGATATTTTTACCCGGCATACCATCCAACACATGCGACTCATCAAATACAGTCTGCAGATTTTCAAACCATTCAATCTCCGGTTCACCGTTGTAGAATTGAGGACGGTCATACCAGAAAATTGTCATCAACGGACTATAAAACACCAATGAAGCCGCCAGCTGATGCGCATGCGTATTCTTCAAGCGCTTGTCATAATAACAGATAGTATAATCTGCGGCCCCGTTAATCATACGCGTAAACGGAAGAATGGTACTGTGTGTAGCATCCGGAAACTCTTCGTTCCCCAGGATACCTTCCTGTGTCAGCAGATTTGGATAAGTACGGCTGAATCCCGACGGACGGAACTCATCATGAATATTCATCATCAGGTTATTCTCTGCAGCCAGACGCACCATGTCGTGCAACCAGGTAGCCCAACGATGACTTGCATACTGCACAAATCCTGACTTCACTCCCACAATGCCCCATTTGTGCAACAGTGGGAACAATTCGTGCATCTGCTTCTGCAAAGCATGTTGATTGACATACAACCAGATACCTACACCTTTCTTCTTTCCATACGCCACCACTTTCGGCATGTTCAGTTTTGACACCACCTTCGTGGCATCCCCATCATGTGAGGTACAGGGCATATACCACTGCCAGTCAAAAAGCATGTACGGGATGCGGTGTTCCGCACAGAAATCAATGGTCTTCAAAGCCTGGTCTGTCGTAAGCGACGTTTCGCGCATGATTTTTCCCGGCTTAATCCAGTCCGTATTCTTAATCTCACAAGGAGGATTCAAATTTTCGATAATATAATTGTGCTCCAGCAATTCACCCGGTTTGTCAGCTGCCATGATGACCTTCCACGGCGTCGCATAATAAGTAACAATATCTACCGGACTGTACATGACAGAAGTCAATGTATGCTGTTTTTCAGAAGAAGACTGAAACTTAGTCAGACACCAGTCGTCTACATCCGCATCTGTCAATGCTGCCCAAACTCCATTAGGCAATTCCAGCGTCAAGGCACGTTCCACCGGCTTCTTCAGCGCATTCACGTCCAGGTATTCAAAATGCGCCTGTGCCCATTGTTCGGCCCAAGCCTTGGTTCCTTCCGGAAAAGTATACTCCGTCAGATCCCCCACTACCTTATGAAAAATAGCTTTCGGATGTTCCGGGAAATAATAACGAAAAGCCACCCCTTCATCATAGGCACGCACTTCTACATTCAAACGGTAATCAGAACCGTCCTTTTTTGATAAATACAATGTGCCCCATCTGTAATTGTCACGCACCAAGCTGCGTTCCCCATAAAGCGGTGTCCAAGTAGTGTCATGGCTGCCATAAGCTACCGAATCCACCTCCAAATTGTCCATCCAGCATGCCGGCTGAGGCAACTTACGCATCCCCAAAGCCATTTCCCAGACACGATTGTCCAGTTGCAATCCGGCCTGCGATTCCTTCACTACCTGTTTCCCATTGTAATTTACCTCATAGCAAAGTACATTGGCTCCGGAAGCCGATTTTTTCTCATAAAATTTCACCTTATGTATACCTTCCGGAGAAGACAAATTCAATTCTATCGGTTCTGCTGCACACATTGCAGCTCCAAGAACCCATAATCCCAACGTCAAAGACAAGTTCTTCATATTCCTTTTATATTGTTTTTTATAGAAATACGAATAACTTGTCCCGACTACTCAATCAAAATGTAAATTTCTTTGATTTTTATTTCACTTGAAACTCAAACGTATTAAACGAATGAGCCTGCAAAGTCACATTCAGCCATTTTTCTCCCAACTTCACCGTCAGTTGCTGCGGATTATCCTGAAAGTTTCCTGCTACCACCACGGTTTTTCCTTCCGGAGTCTGTACCACTAACACCGGCTTCTTATCCTCACCCGTCGGTTTAAACGCCAGCACCTTCGTGCCCGGCATCAGGAAACGGGTGTAATGCTTCACGGCATAATATTCCGGCGTAAAGATAGCCTTAGCCTGTTTGGAATCCACCCGTATCAAGGCATTCTGCTTCCATCCCCACGGACTTACTCCTTCATCCGCCAGAATCGGATTCCAGAAAGTATACTCCTCACAGCCATTTCCCAAATAATGGTTCATCAGATGAAACGTATGCTCTGCGGCTTTCCAGTCGAAAGAACCCCATCCGCATTCACTTTCAGTCTGCACATAGTTATAATTCGGATATTTCGCACGCAGGCGGGTCAGTAACTGTCCTCCTTCCCACTGCAGTCCTATTCCTTGAATCGTTTCAGGCATACGTGGGTCGTCCAGCACCTTTTCTATTACTTCATAACGGTTTGTGTTGATGGTTCCGAAATACAATTTCACGTCCGGATGCGCTTTCTTCAGTGCCGGAGCCAGATACTCTACATTGAAACGGATAATTCCCTCCGGTGTCCATGCACATCCCGGATAAGGCGTATAGCTCCACGATTCATTTTGAAACATTACCATCTTTATGGGAATATTCAGCTCTTTATACGCGGAAACAAACTTGCAAAAGAAATTCGCGTATGCCGACAGGTAACGAGGGTCTTGAATAAAGAAGTCCGTTTCAGCCAGTTCTGCCGGGAATACTCCTTCTGTCTTAGGTCCTTTATTTCCTTGCAAATAATAGTCCTTCGCCGGATGCATCGTATTATATTTATCACTGCGCACCGGATAATCCTGATTGATTTTCATCCAGTTGGGCGGACTCCATGGAGAAATCCAGAAGGTCATGTTCGGATTATAACGCTGAGCCGACTTGATATACGGCACAAGCGAAGTCTTATCGCGGTCTATATTAAAATGCTTCAATTCAAAATCTCCCGGCACCTCGTCGCAGCTGTACCAGTTGCGTGAGAAGTCGTTCGCATTCATCGGAAAACGCCCCAACGTAAACCGCAAATCACCTTCCGGAGAAAACAGTTTCCTCAGAATTTCCTCTTTCTCATTACTAGGCAGCACATTCAAGGCATCCCATCCCAACTCATTGAAACAAGTACCCCAAGCCTTGAAAACGACTACAGAATCTCCCTTATCTACCGATAAATCAGCAGCAGTTCCCTCTGCCTTCGTTTGCAATTTCACCTTGTTCTGTGTCCAAGTCTTCCCTTCACAACTACTCACCCAATCACATGTCTGTGCCTGCACAGATACCTCAAGCAGTGCAAGTCCCATACAACTGAACCAAATTTTTCTCCATTGTCTTTTCATAGCGTCAACTCTTTTTTATTTCTCAAAAGTATTCAAAAAAGAAACACCTTCCACATGCGGACCCACATAAATTCGTGCCATATCTCCCGTATGATACCATTTCGGCTTTCCCGGCATATCATCAGAAATAATCTGACCGTTTATGCGAAGGTTTTCAAAACGAATGTTCCGTACCTTCCGCTGTGCATCATATCCCTCAATCACGGAAATCTCAGCCCGATTACCGGTGTACGACACATTCTTGAACACCACATTTTCAATCCCTCTTCCCGGCGCCTTGCAATATTTCTCATTAAAGAAAATACGAAGATTCACTAACTGCCCCTGTCGGAAGTTTTCAATGCGTATATCTTCAAAACGCACATTCCGTATCAGATTCTCATCACCCGCATTAATAGCCAGACAACCTTGATAGTTCAACTGCTTCTCCTTATGGTCCAGAATATCAATATTCACATAATTCAGATTCTCCAAAATCTCCGGCTTGTCCACATTTCCATGAATCCCGATAAAAATAGGATGCGCCACATCGGCCCATAACGTAGAATTCTGCATGGTAATATTCGAACTTGGTCCTTCAAATCCCAATCGTGTGCCATATACCGTAGTACAGTCATCCGATGTCCGGCAAAATACCCTGTCGAACAATACATTCCGGCTGGAAAACACATTCATCCCATCTCCCCAACCAAAATAACTGATGACTTTTACATTTCGAATGGTAACACTGTCCGAGCCACCCGTAGCACATTGTGTAGCCATTAATCCTTCCACGTACACATTACGGGAATTAGCGATACGAATACCCATCTTCACGCTCGGGTCAATGATGCCCCTTCCCAGCAGCTTCACGTCATGCACATTTTCAATCAGCATCCGTCCCATCATCACGGATCCACCAGCCACATAGACCGTCTTACCGGAAGGAATACGAAATTCTCCTCCTTCAAAACGATGAATTCCGGGTCCGAAATAAATCAGGTCCGGATTCTTTTTGTCTACCTTAAATGTATCCAAGGGATTGGCAAACAAATGCAGGTTATGAAAAATATCTCCATTCACTTCCACCGAAAGATTGGCCGGTTTCTCTAATGAAAATTGAAGCGTATTCCCTTCTATCGTAAAAGGAATATCGTATGACAACGGACGTACACGAGCCGAATCGATCTTTCCTTTATTATACGTCACCGCAATCTCCACCTTTTCCGAAAAGTCAAAGGTAGCCATGGAAGCATGTTCCACATGGTGCTTCGTCTCACGCACCTCATCCACCTTCACCAGGTAAGTGGGCACAAGCACCCACTTACTTTTTCCTTCCGAACGGACTTTGACTGTAAAATCATTGTTCAGCCCTGCTCCTTTAGGAGCTTGCCACGATACTACCGTTCCCGCAGCAAATCCCCCTTGAAAGAAGCAGCACAGACAACACAAAAATAAATATCTAAGCAATAAACTTTTCATAAGTCTTACCTTTAACGTGCATACATCAAAGTACCAAACCCAAGTGCATCATATCCACCACTTGCTGTACCATAATTATCACCTCCACCTTCTGGAAATAATCTGTCACATCCAATTTTCGTATACTGCGTCAAATCAGCATCCAAGTTTTTAATTTTCGAATAGTGATAGTAAGGCAATGCCATAATTGGACGGGTACCTCCACGTCCCCCTTCACCCATTACACTCTGGGTCACCGGTGAAATACCACCCCACTGATTATTCTGCTGCCAGACATAGGTCATAAACGGCAAGTCACTCTTCATTGCATAATTATAAGCAGAAGCATATTCACAAGCCTTCAGGAAAAGATTATCTTTATAAGCAAAGAAATCATCTCCCTGACAATATGCTAATTGGCAAATAGTTCCTAATAAACCTACACACATCAGCGTATGTCCCTGATCACGCCCACTCTCCTGTAACTGAGCAAAGTTTGTTCCGGGGAACTCATAATAAATGGCACGTGTAATACGTCCATTGGTTTCACCCACCTGAAAATGGGTTACAGCTTCATTGTAGATGTCCCGACGATCTGTAAGAATACCAATAGCCATCGTTGATGCAATATTACAAAGTCCCCAGTTAGCCCAATAATGCAAATCGTTTGTATCATGATGACGTTCCAAGAAGTCCTTGTTGGCAGGATACCATACCGTTAACATCCAATCCTGATATTTTTTAAAATCCTCAGGAGCCCATCCCGGAAAGCTTCTCAGAATTTCACCAGCAATCGCAAATTCATGTCCATAAATCCCTGCAGCCAATGAAACATTAGAGTTACCTCCCAAGGCTTTAGTCGTATTTGCCCATATATTGAGCAATTCTACTGCTTTTTCTGCATACACCTCTTTTCCTTCTATCTTCCAGCGAAGAGCCAGTTGATAAGCTCTTGCTGCAGCTTTCGCAGCATTCATATAGTTTTCTGCACCTGCACCACGAATAATTGTCTCTACAGCTGTACAGTTCATTGTAGTTGTTTCCTGTGCCAGTTTATTATCTCTTAACAAAGCAAATCCTTCCTTCCAAGGGCTTTCACCAGAGTTTCCAGTCGGATCTTCATCTAATTTCAAATTTACTCTAATCCGGTTGAAATCATCTTCCGTATGCAATGCATATACCCCTTGTTCCGCATGTTTCATCGGTTCTGTTTCGGGTTTCAATGCAATTTCTTCCAACCCTTCCAATACATCCGGCAACGGTATTTCATTCAAATCTGTTTCCACATTCAAATCCGGCAAATCAATGCCGTCGCCACAGCCCGACAAAGTCAGGCTGATGGCAAATGCGGCTGTTATGTAATAAAATCTTTTCATAATCTTATTTTTTTAGTCTACTTTCCATATTTGCAGTTCCAAAACGAATGTATCAGTCATTCAGTAGTTCAATTTTTACAGAAGAACAAGTAATCCACACATTAGCTCCTGTACATGACACAAATCCTAACACAACATCTTTCGCTTTATCTTTCACCTCAAACTTAAATTCTTTTGTCACATTAGTTACATCTGGAGGAGTCAAAACAATGTACCCCAAACAACCTTTAGCTGCATCAGGATATGAATTACCAGCATAATCTGCAATATCTACATCTGTTGTTCCTTCAAATGCAGCAAAAACAGCATCTCTTCGTTGTCCATTATTTCCACCAGAGGTCACCTCTGCAATGGTAACTTTATATTCTCCAACAGGTAACTTTACATTCTGATATAGTTTGCCATTCGTTGCAGCCTTGCCCCATTTATGTAAAGCAATCACTCCTTCCGGATCTCTTCCTCCTGTAATTGCCGGATATTGAAGTCCTCCAACACCTGCATTGATAAGGCTCTGATTGCGAGTCCAATCTGACAACACATCCCATTCACCACCAGTAAATCCACCTTCTCCACGGAAAGGACGTTCGTAATTTTTCAGCACATACGATGTAATATCATTATCCGGAACCATCACATTAATCGTTTGAGGAACTTTCATTTCAAGTATACGACCTTCGGCAATCTGATAATTAAAAGATATCAACACATTATCTATATTATTACCTGTAAAGTTGGGAACTGTAAGAGTCAATTCTGTTTCATTTACAGAAGATATAGAAGCTACCTGATTGCCAAACATCACTTCTGAGAATTTAGAACTATCAGTTCCTAGACTTGTTCCTAACAGCTTCAATGTTCCACCCGAAACAACCAATGGACAATCTACTGCAGTTATTTCCGGAGCCATCATAATAGTAATATTCTTCCGCATAAACTCAATGCCTGCAATTTCAACAACAACCGGTACTGATCCAGCTGCAAGTCCATGTGGTACTGTTACATTCAGTATGCCATTTCCTGCATTATCTACCGTATAATCTTCTGGAGCAAGAACTGCTTGTACATCCCCAAAATGTACATTAATACTTTCCCAATCAGCTTTTACTGGCATATTCTGCCCCTTTATTATAAGAGTTTCTCCTATATACCTATCATCAGGTATATCATCCACAGAAATAACCGGTGAAGGTGCAACATTAAATTTACCCTCTAAATTGATTGTTTCAAATGGGGTTGCCAATATCACACTATATTCTTTTCCTTCTTCTAAAGAATTGGGAGTTTTCACTGTTATTTTTTCATTCTCACATGACAATACAGTTCCAGCTTTATCTCCAAACCAAACTTTCGTTTGTCCTTTGGTTGTTTCATCTCCCAAACCTTTTCCGGAAATAGTCACTTCACAACCTTTATAGCCCTGCTGTGGAGTTATTCCACTAACGGCAGCATGTTCTACCAGTCTAAACTCGTAGGGCGTATTCACAGTTTGTGAACCAAGCGTCAATGTAAGTTTTCCACTTACGGCACCTTCAGGAACTTTTACCTTAAATTCTTCTTCCGACCAGGAAACAATTTCAGCCGGTGTGTTAGTGGCTCCCTTAAAAATCACCTTTACGTCTTCCTGGCTACCTCCCAGCTCACTTCCAGAAAAAGTTACTTCACTGCCTACAAATCCCCAGGCCTTTTGCGTACCTTCCAGCCCAAAAAGAGGTTTCATCTGTTCTACCGATGGCTTACCCATTACCCGAAACATCAGATCCGAGTTAACTTCCTGCCCCATAAAGCAGACAGATATACGTCCGGTAGTCGCTTCCTTAGGAACGAGCACCTTTACTTCAGTATCGGTACAAGTAAGCACTTCCGCCTCATTTTCACCGATAAACACTTGAATAAAATCTACACCTCCTCCAAAGTTTGTTCCGGTCAAAGTAAACTGATCACCCACAAATCCATAATCAGGAGTTATACTGCTCAATGTAACAGGCTGACTTTCCGGATTCTGAAGCAATACCACTTCTGCTTCTTCATCGTCACAAGACGACACCAGAGGCATTAGAGGAAGCAAACACAATAAATAATATATCTTTTTCATGATAAGACTCTTTTAGCATCAATTCCTTTCAATCTTAATATTCGAGATTTTCACATTGCTGCTTCCATTCATCATGGTTGCAAACCCAATGGTCACAGAAGTCGTCTGTGTCAATGTGACCTCGCACTGATAGTCTACAGGCTCAGAGAACGAACCAGCAGTAACCTGTTTCCATCCGAGGACTTCTGCCGGCACCGGATTATAGGTCCATTGCTTGGCACCTTCCACATTCTGCTGCTCTTTATTCAGATTCGGAATAACTCCTTCACCTTCTACTACAGCAAATACAGCACCGTATCGTCCTCCTGAGTTAGTATTTTCCACTACATGTAATGTAAATGTATAAGTGCCAGGAGGTAAAGTCGCTAACTGATATAATTTCGCATTTTCTTTCTTACCTTGTCCCCAACCAGACTGTATTGCTAGCAATCCATCAGGATAAGCTTCTGGGAACTGAAGAGAAGAGCCAAAACCGTCTGAAGCCAACCAATAAAGGGCTGTACCCCACTCACCATCACTTACATCTCCGCGCAAGAATGGCTGTTTATAGTTTTTCAAGAAAAGAGCTGTCACATCACCGGTTGCAGCAGGATTAATCAAAGCAGAACCTTCCACTTCATAACCACCTACATTAATAACCACCGTACCCGATTCATCGTAATCAGCTGGAAGCTTGAATTTAATTTCTTCATTCGTCACAGCCACCACATTGGCCCGCACATCCTTTTGCAGACCTTTGATTACCACACTCACATTTTCTACTGCATCTCCAAAATTATTACCCGTAATCACAACTTCATCATTTGCAGTAGCAAATAAATCACCTGCGCTATTCAATGACTTAATAGAAGAGATTACCGGAGTCGGTATTACAGTGTAGGTATCCGACGACTCCACAGTGTGATTCCACACCTTTAATCCGATTTTCCCAGTCTGTGCCCCATCTGGCAGCTCCACAATAATACGCCCGTCTGTACATGAAAAAATCTTCTGGGCTTCCATCCCACCAAAGGTCACTTTGACGGCTTCAATCTGATCTCCAAAATCTTTACCTAAAATAGCCACCTGGGAACCTACATATCCAGAAACCGGATAGATGCCAGTTATTTCCGGTACAGGATAAGCATACTCCTTAAAATTGGCATCTTTCTCACAAGCAAAACAAAGCAAGGAAAAAGTAATTGCCAAACACCATTTCAAACTATATTTTACAATATGTTTCATATTTCTTTTTCTATTAGTGATTTTATCAATACCCCGGATTCTGAATCAAATTCGGATTCAAGTCAATCTGACGTTGCGGAATTGGCCAGAGATAATCACTCTTTGAAACCTGAATATCCGACTTGCCAGCCAGTACAACTGCCGCATGCATGCCTTTTCCTGTTTCTACCTTTTCCGTTCCCCAGATATATACATTCGGAGTATATTCCGAAAGAATAGCATTCCCTTCATTATTCACAAAATCAGTGGGATAACCAGCCTCTCCTACGACCATACCACAGCGAGACTCATTCAACTCTTCTTCCAGCTTACCCCAGCGTTTCAAATCGTCGTATCTGAAACCCTCCATGTACAACTCTACCGTACGTTCGCGACGAATTTCCGTCAACATGTCCAAGCCATTCTCTGTAACCAGTTCATTTGTCAAGGAAGCTACACCGGCGCGTCCACGCAACTTATTAATGGATTTATTCAATTGTTCGTTGGTTATTTCACCATACCGTTCATACACAGCTTCTGCATAATTCAAATATACCTCAGCCAAACGAAGTACCGGATAATTGGAATATTCATCCTTGTTGGTCGTATTACGTCCATACAAAGTAAACTTATAAGGTGTATATCCAGCATTTCCACCTGTCAGTTTAGTATTGGCATCTGGAGTTCCTATATATGACTTCAAACGGTAATCACGGTTTTTGAATTCATCTCCACGTTTTTGATAACCTTGAAACTTGGGAGATTTATCAATAGGCAAACCATCTGTACATACAAACATATCGATTAACTTACGACTCGGTGTAAGTTTCCAAAGTGTCTGCGTCAAATCAATGCTGGCCGGACGTGTTTTCTGGTCATACACTGAATAAAGAATAAACTCCTTGTTCGTATCTTTCCCCTTTCCTGCAGGATTGCTTCCTTCATTTTCAATACAGAACAAATAACGGTTACTCATATTTTGCATGGCAGCTACGCTATTGTAATTCCACAAGCTATATACAGGATCGGCCATTACCTCATCACACAGCGCAATAGCCTCTTCCAAAAATGCATTGACCTGATCAGATTGCGGACCTGCAGAACCTTCAAAATCAGTGCTTGTTCCATTATATTTACGCCAGGTAGCTTCATACAATAACACTCTTGCCTTAAAAGCTTCCGCTCCACCTTTACTGATACGTCCTTTATCTTCAGAAGGAATGTTCTGTTCGCTTGGTAAATACTCAATAGCCTTATCCAAATCGGACAATATCAGGTCAACTACTTCATAACGACTGTTACGTGAAGCTCTCAATTCGGGAGAATCCACACCCAGTACCGTCTTCACAATAGGTACACCACCAAAAAATTTCAGCAAGTAAAAATAAGAATAGGCACGGAAAAAATATCCTTCACCTAATGATTGGGCTAAATCGCTTTGGTCACCAGCATAACTTTCCGCTTTCTGGAACAACATATTCACCGCACGAATATTGGCATAGCAATTATCCCAGCGTCCATCATTAGAACCAACCATAATCTTTCCGAAACCCACATCCGCATTGTTCGAAAAATAAGTAGACAAGTCAGACGAGCAATCCATGTGGTCAAAAATAGATCCGTAACGGCTTTGCCAGCCTAATAACTGTCCGTAAAGCCCTGTTGCATATTCGCGGAAATGTTCGGGAGTCTGGAAATAAACCACGTCTGTCTTCGTGTCCAGCGGTTCCAAATCAAGAAACATGTCTGCACAAGAAGAAAATCCCCAAATGCAAGCACAGGCTGCTATATATGTCAATTTTTTCATAACTTCCTTTTATAAATTAACTGTTTACTGATGCATCAAAAACCGATATTCACACCAAATGACCAGGTACGACTAAACGGATAACCGTTGTTGTTCGAGGTCTCTCCCATTTCCGGGTCGAAACCATCGGCAATACTCGTTGCTTCCCAAAGGTCATTACCTGAGAAATAGATACGTACTTTCTCCAGTTTGGCTTTCCGTGTCCAATTCTGTGGCAGCGTATATCCCACAATCAAAGATTTCAAACGGATGTAGCGATTATTCTGAAGCATAAAATCATTGTTTTCATAATTCCAGTGTGAACGGTTCTGATGAGTAGTCAGACGAGGATATTTAGCATTCGGATTATCTTCCGTCCAAGTCTGTCCTAAGAACATCGGATTCTGGTTAGTGTACTGTGCATAGAAAGGATAAGCCATCCAGCCTGTACGCATGATGTACTGCTTACCTACTCCCTGGAACATGGCACTAACATCAATACCCTTCCAATTGATCCCGGCATTAATACCAAACACATAGTGTGGATTAGCATCTCCCACAAACTGCAAGTCACTGTTTTCATTTCCGTCGGCCGTAATCTTGTAATCACCGTTCAAATCCAGACGCTTGGTATCTCCAGGACGAAGTGCATCGGCTGTGCCTTGTCCAATATTTGAAAGTGCCGAACCTCCATCATTGTAAAGTGCATAGTAACGGTCTACTTCAGCCTGATCTTTAAAGAATCCATCCGTACGGAACAAGAAGAAAGAATTCAGTGGGTATCCGTTTACAGCTCCATTCTTTCCTGCGCCATAAGAATCAGCTCCTTCCAGTTCTCTCAGCAAACTTTTCGTATCGCTCACATTAAAGTTTACATAGTATGAAAAATCTTTCCAACTGTCACGCCAGCCTACAGTCAACTCCCATCCTTTCACACTCAGATGTCCACTGTTTGTTTTCGGCGGAGTACCACCCAGCAAAGAAGGATAAGTAACTTGCGACAACATACCGTTATTATCTTTCCAGAAATATTCAAAAGTAGTAGTCAACCGGTTATCCAGGAAGTTCAAATCCACACCGATATTTTTCTGAGTGACACGCTCCCATGTACGGTCATAGCTTACCAAACCGCTAAAACCACTGGACACCTGTGTAGCTGCCGGTTGTCCCAATGTAGTAGAACCCATACCTACCAAAGCTACATAATCAAAGTCTCCCAGACCGGCATCATTACCAGAAGAACTAATATTGAAACGCACCTTACCAAAGCTCAACACCGGAGATATGAAATCCATAAATTTCTCTTTCGTGAAAGCCCATCCCACAGACATAGAACCAAAGTTCTGGAACTTATGACCTTTGGCAAACTTGGAGTTACCATCACGACGGCCCATCAACTCCAGCAAATATTTTTCATTATAGTCGTAATTTACACGCGCAATGTAAGAGTAAGTACCATTCTGTGTCTTACCTCCGCTATTACCTTGCTGTCCGCTTGCCAGATTCAAGTCATATACACCGGAATCTTCAAAATCTTCACGAGCCGCAGCCATCTTCTTTGAAGCCCATTTTTCCGCGTTGATACCTAACATAGCCGATACATTATGTACTTTGGCAAACGTATTCTTATAACGCAGAATAGCTGAATAATACTGATAAAGCATGTTATTTGCTTCCATCAGATAGCCCGGATTATTTTCAGCCTTGATGTTCAACGGATTTTCCGGATAAATTAATACAGGAATAGTAGAGTTGACGACTTCACGTGCCGGATTTCCAAACCAGTCGTATGTCTGTACAGGAGTCACCCAGCGGTCACGACGATACTCTTCATTCTGGAAAGAAGCCATACCTTCGAAACTGATACCTTTCCAAATATCCACAATCGCCTTCAAGTCTACGCGGGTAGTCAAGTTCGTCTTGTTGTCACGTCCACCGTCCGAAGTAGCAGCTGCAGGCTGACGGTCACCCACCTGTCCATAATTAGCATACCACTGTCCATACGGGTTTTTAGCCGGAAACAAAGGAGGCTCATTTCCGTACAATGTATTGTCCAAACCACATGAAGGAGAAGATGTGTTTGTCTTAATCATGCTGGCAGCTGTTTCCAACTTAAACCAGTTTGTCAATTTAATACCGTAATTCAAACGTAAGTTCAACTGTTTCTGACCATCGTAAGCTGTAGCCAGGTTACCCTGGTTATCGGCATACATCGCAGAAATACGATAATCCGTCTTGTCCGTAGCACCGGACACACTCAAATTATGCTGATAAGAAAAACGAGTAGCAAACATTTCTTCCACACGGTTTGCATTACCCAGGAAAATCTTGTCGCCCCATTCCTGATGATTGATGACATAAATACCTTCGTAACCTGACTGCATTTTAAGCAAGTTTTCCTCATTCAACCACCCCCACCAGTTCTTAATGGTTTCTTCCTTATTGGCCTCCAGCCACATAGTGGCATACTGCTGCATATTCGGAGAGAAAGAAGTAACACCCAAGGTAGAAAAACGCATATTAAAATCATAATTCACGTTAACTTTACCCTTACCTTTCTTGGTAGTTACCAGGATGACACCGTTTGCAGCCTTTGCTCCGTAAATAGAAGCTGCACCGTCTTTCAGCACACTAATGGTTTCAATATCATCAGAGTTCATATTTTGGAAGGAGGTGGCATTTACTGCCGGAACTCCATCGATTACAATCAGTGGAGAGCCACCGTTGACTGACGTAGCACCACGAATCTGGAAGTTCAAACCTTCATTACCCGGACGGGAAGAAGAACGAGTGACCGTCAAACCTGGTGTCTGTCCCTGCAAGGCCAAACCGACGTTAGTTACCGCACGGCTTTCAAGCACCTTGCTGTCCACCTGGTCAATGGCACCGGTCAACGTAGTTTTCTTCTGCACACCATAACCTACTACCACTACTTCATCCAGCACTTCGGCATCCTCTTTTAAGGTAACCTGAGCCAATTTTTTCGTATTGGAAGCTGGCAATTCTACCGTTTTATAACCTATATAAGAGATCACCACTACCGCATTGGGTGAAGACACTTTCAATGAAAAATTACCGTCAATGTCAGTAATTACCCCGTTGGAAGTTCCCTTTTCGAGCACACTGGCACCAATAACTGGTACTCCAGTAGGGTCCATGACCTGTCCCTTCACAGTCACTGTCTGCATCACAGCCTGCGCATGAAGTGCTTCCGCATGGGTTTGTATGTTTCCTCCACACAAAAGAGCTGAAACCATTACGGCTGAATAAAGCACTCTTTTGGGTGAAAAAAATAAAGATTCATTTCTCATACGTGAATTATTAGATTCTGTTTTATTTAATTTATACCTCACTCATACTACTCCTTATAGTACCATGAGTGAGATATTTATTTATATTTTATTAGAAAGAAAGAATAGGGCGGACAATTTTTTGATTATTATTTGAGATGGTTTTATCATCGGTATGGAATCCGACCCAATTATCAAACCATTGAATAGCCCATGCCTTATCATTTGCCCCTTCATTGCACAACCAAACTCTACTATCCTTTAATGTATAGTCAGCATTTATCTTCTGAATCTTCTCTATCACTTTATCTCTTGCAGCCTCTTTTGCCGCTCTATCTCTACTACCATCTTTGTCAAGGAATAAATGAGCTTGCTGTTTATCTGTTGTAAAATCAAGTTCTCCCAAATTGTCCAACATAGCATAAATTTGTCCAACACTTGGAAGATACCAACCACTTGACAAACCCTCAGGTGCCGAAAATTCTGGATAAGTATCACCATAAGCAACTGCTTCATGAGCAGCAAATGCATTTTCTTGTTTTATCAATTCCTGAGTTACTAAATATCCATTCTTTAAATCCAAAAAAGCATTACGTGCTTCAACAGATCCTTCAGTAGTAAAATCAGTTCCTGCTACATAATAATTTTCACCCAATGTGACAGTAGCATCTGCAGACCACATACCTACGTCAGGTGTATTCTTGAAAGAAAGCACATATCCGTGATTCCATGTATTTACTCCATCCGTATCATTCACACCAGTTGTAGAAAATACAATTCCAATACATCCGTTCTTAACCGGAGCAGGACAATCATTTTCATCTTGATTTCCATAAGGATATATACTACCATCTGCATAGTAATAATCCCCCACCTCTATATCACGTTCTACCTCTGTTTCTGAAATTTTATTATAAGTTACATTATAAACTTTACAACTATTAGCTTCCAGATTTATAGATTCAGCTTCACTCTTTCCGAAATACACAGGTACATTTTCATCATAAACCAAACGGCCGTCCAGTGTCAAAGAAATTTCTCCAGAAGGAACGATAAAACGAAACGTACCTTTTCCTGCCATATAAGGCTTCACATCAGATTCTCCAATCTTTATTGTAGAATCATCCGCCATTCCTACTGGAGCCGTGTACTTATAACCATCACTTGTTACATATTTACGTACCGGTACATTAATCTCTACCATAGAGAACTGGTGTGCCAAATTAAATTGAATAATTTCATCCGCAGGATTGTTAACTTCAGCAAGCATCAAGTCTGCCTTTTCGTATGCTTCTGCCGTATTTTGAGTATAAAAATCATCTGATTCAGCAAATTTAGTTTTAATTGCGTCTACAGTAGTAATGTTTTGTGCGGTCAAATCTGCATTATATGGATAATACGCTATATAGTTTGCATTTTTCCAATAGTATAATTCATTTTCTGCATTCCATGCCTTACCATCGTACACAAATTTTTCATTGTTACAAATCACTGTTCCATCATTGGAAATGACATACATACCCATTTCATCTCCTTTAACGAATGCTGTAGTACGATTTTCATCTGTACCTGTAGTAGCACGACTTCCGTCTTCTGAAACAAAGTCCTGTGTATTCACACTTATATTTAGTACCTGACGAGTAGGTACATCGTTTTGCACAATTTCTTCTTGAGTACAACTTGCCAATGCAGCTGAAAGCACCATCAGAGCTATTGATGATTTCATAAAATAACCTTTCATAATCATAGTATTTATTTGTTTATATTCTTAATTGTTCAAAAAAATATCCTGTCTGCAATCTTTTCCTTTAAAACCAACTCCTATTCTTCTAATTTAATTATCAGTAGATTCATTATTTTTATTTTCATTTGCTTCAAGTTCTTCATCATCCTTTTCGTTATGTTCCCAACTTGGATTATCTGATGAAGAATTCACCTCCGACGATTCACCTGACATATCCGTATCGCCATCACCGCTTCCCCACTCCGGTTCACCCGGTGAAGGATTCACATCTGTAGAGTTACCTGGCACAGAAACCGTATCACTATTTCCCCAAGCCACAGCAGAAGAGATTTCTACCGTTGTAGTTCCTTCTTTCGATACGTTAATATTCAAATAGTACACTTTTCCTCTTTCAAACACGAAATCCGTAACAGGAGCAGACACGAAAGAAAGATTTCCCATACTTGGAACTGTTACTTCCACAAAATCCTGCCCTGCGGGAATAGTTTGTGGCACCATCAATGCCTTCCAGTCTGAAGTAGCAGTCACAGAAGTACCTTCCTGCACTTGCTTCAAGTTTAAAAGCCGAACAATAGCTCCTTCCGCCGTACCGTTTTCCACCGTCAATGAACAAACTAGTTTAGCTACCCGATGAGAAAATGACAAGACCGAATAAGAAGGAGTCACCGTAGCGGAAACGACTTCCAACTGGTCACTTCCCACAAAATTTTCCAGCTTACTTTGATCGGCCATTACCGTAAGTGCCTCATCTGAGATTTTACTTCCCTCCACATAAGGATACCAGGCATTGACTGTGACCTCTTTTTTGTCACCCCATAAAAAAGGATCCTCAGAAGTCAGGCTTCCTTTAACATCCACGGTATAGGCTTTCACTACCCCGTCAATTTCTACAGCCACCGCCGGATTCAACAATTCACTCCAGTTATTGTCTACTGTAGTACGCGACTCACCTTTCACGAAAGCCGGAATATCTGCCGTAAACGAAATAGAAGTTTCCTGCGGTGTCTCATCGCCAGTTTCATTTCCCGGTTGATTCGACCCGTCTGCACCTTCATCTTTTGCACATGCTGCCAATAAATAGAGAGCTGCAATCAGAAATGTCCTTGTTTTCATACATTAGTTTATTAAGTGTTATTATTTATTGTTCAATTATCAAATGCACTGTCGCATATACTCCCTCACCACCTTACGTCCAGTCAGAAGATATCCCTCTACCGTACGTTTCGGAATACTCAACTCTTCTGCTATTTCTAAAGTAGTTTTTCCCTCAAAACGCGACATGCTATACACAGCTCTCACTTTTGGAGAAAGCAGATTGACTCGTTTTTCTTCCTGACAAGACAAGTCTTTTGCCATTACCGCACTTTCCATATCTTCTACCGATGCAGAAAGCCCTTCACACATGCAAGCCATTACCTCTTGTTTTTTATAATGACGACGAAGGTAATCGGTCACCAAGTTACGGACAATGGTATATAAAAAGGAACGGACAGTTTCGGGACGGAGCATAGAACGATATTCCAGCAAACGGAGAAAGGCATCCTGTACCAAATCTTCCGTTTCCATACAGCCGTTCAGCTTACGATATATGTAACGAAACACCAGCGGTCTGTAAGTCGTGTATGTCTCCGTCAGGAACTGAACAGTAATATGTGCTGAAGTGTCTTTCATATCTTTTTTGTTTTTCCGTATACAAAAGTACACTCATATATACAAACAGAATAAAAAGGAGGTAACAAGAACTATAAATTTTGTAACAATAGAGTCTTGAAAGACAAAAAAGCCGCAGGAACACCCTCTAAGGGCATTTCTGCGGCTTCCCGTTACATTGTTACTTTACATTTTTACCATCAAGTATTTCTCATTTTCTGGTGTGTTGACCTTGCTGGCGAAGGAATGTTTCGCGATCATACTTCCGCTGATGCGTTTTCCAGTATTCCTCCAGATTGTCTGCTTCCTCTTTTGTCAGATGAATCACCGCTCCGTGCTTGGGCGAAGTATAGTTGGTGGTTTTCATGACTCCTTCATTGAAGTGACCCAGGTTCTTGAAATGTACAAAATCGGAGGTTTCCGCAAAACCGAAGTTATGAGGATGAATGCTGAAAATGTCATACATCAATACCCACTTGTCCTCTCCAATCCTTTTCCATACGTTGGGGGCTTCGCATGCTTTGGGTTCAAAGTCATACCAGCGGGCATCATATATATAACCACCGTTCATCCGGTCAGATACCGCCTGCTTGATACCACCTACCCCATCGTGTGCCACATAAAACAAATGATATTTATCGCCTACCTTGGTAATGTCTCCATCAATAGCAGACACACCGTCCATCGGGTACTCAAACAAAATCTGTGGCGTGCTTTCTATCTTATTGAAATCATCGTTCACATACACATAGTACAATTTGTTGGCCTCGCTCTTGAAACGCATGGTGTAATAAATCATCAGCTTGCCTTTCTTGTCATCGTATGCCACTTCGGGTGCCCATACACAACCTATTTCGCCTAATCCGGCTGAAAGCTTGTCGAAACGGATATTTGCCCGGTTCCAGTGAATCAAATCCCAGGATTTCATCAATACAAGTCCCCGGTTATTTCCCCAGCCGTATTCCGGTCCGCGCTCCCACTCCGTCTTGCGATAACCGTCGCGCAAACCGAATACATGCAAATCGGTCATGGCTAAATAAAAGGCACCATCCGGTCCACGGAAAATATGAGGGTCACGGATACCTCGCTGCTGGGCTATCGTGTCTCCGGCCAGCACAGGCTCTCCTTCATTGACTGCCGTAAAGGTGTAGCCGTCACGACTTACTGCCATATACAAGCCGTGTGTTTCATCCCGATGGAAAACCATCAGATAGGCTCCCATGTCTTTTTCTTCGGGAATGGCATTGCGATAACGGAAATTGCGGAAACCTGTTTTTCCTTTTCCGGCAGCAAACAAGGCCGGACGCAAAGCGTAAAATTCTTTATACACATTATGATTCAGACGAGCAACATCCACATTCTGGGCAAGCACTTCCCAGGACTTTCCATCTGCACTGACAGACATTTTCAGGCGGTTGCCCTGATTCAGTAGTTTCACCCGGAAGTTTTTACCTATTTTATTGGCTACCGTCAAAGGTTTTTCCTCTCCCCGATACACCGTGAAATTCTTTCCATCGGATGTCACTCCTGCGTACGCTTCTTCATTGTAGTACAACAACAGACCTCCGATGTTTCCATTTCCCAACCTCACTTCGACTTCCGTTTCATAGCATTTGTCCATAGCTGTAACCAACAGCAGACGACCGTCTGCCGGAGTGCGTCCCTTGGCCTTCACCTGCATTTCCCCTTCCGTAAATGTCAAAGCTTTGGGCGCATATTCCTTCCAGAACGTCCACTGAAGGCCCAATTCCGGTTTACTGAAATCATCCGACAGTTCCATCTTCCATTCCGGTTGTCTGTTTTCGCTTAACCAGACGGCGTCTTGTTGGGTACGGCACCATCCGTCGCTAGTCCATTCTATCGGCTCAATCAAGGTAGAGCGTCCCAACGTATGGTAGCCGTTGGCATAAGCATGATACACCACCCACCAGTTGCCGTTCACGTCATCTACCAGGGTACCATGACCTTTTGACCACCAGTTTTCACTGGCGCTGTAAGTATGTACAATGGGGTTATAAGGTGAGTTCTCCCACGGACCGAACACCGATTTGGAACGTGCCACCACACACATGTGGCTGGTAGCCGGTCCGGCAGTTCCTCCTTCGGCCGACATCATGTAATAATATCCGTCTTTATAAAGTAGCTTGGGAGATTCCAGGTACATATCCTTCCCTTCTGTAACCCAGTTGGCCGGATATTCCCAACCGTCGTACACCTTCCGGCTCTTTCCGGTGACTTTCAGTCCGTCATCACTCAAAGGGGTAATCCAGCCGTTGTTGGTAAACAGGTAACGCTTTCCGTCTTCTCCTACCACATGACCGGGGTCAATGCCTTTTACATCCAATTTTACCGGCTTACTCCACGGACCGCAAATATTGTCGGCATAAATCACATAGTTCTCGCCCGTAGATGTGGGATAATAAATGTAATAACGGTTCTGGTATTTCAGCAGGTCGGGTGCCCAAATCGAAGCTTCATATTCAGACAATGCTCTGCAAACCGGCTCCCAGTGCAGCAAATCAGTGGAATGCCAGATAAGCAATCCGGGAGCATAACAAAAAGGAGAATGCGTCATGTAGTAATCCTTCCCGTCGCGCAGGATGGAAGGGTCCGGATAATCACCGGGAAAGATTGCCTTGGGAAATTGCGCCCATATTCCAGTCCCCATAGAAATAAGAAGCACAACCAGCAAAAATAGTTTTTTCATGGTATTTATCAGATTTGTATTAAGAATATACAAATATAAAAGTTTCTCCTTAAAGCCTGAAAATAAAGATAATAAAAAGTGTAAAATAAACAACCATATATTCACTAAAAAAACGCAAGTGCGTTTCAACTCAAACGTCCTTGCGTTTTGATCAAAACGTACTTGCGTTTCAAATAAAACGCACTTGCGTTTGAACCTAAACGCACTTACGTTTTTGGAAGCCTTATTTTTCATCTGTTTTACCAGACTCATCTGTCTCGGAATACTGCGTAGGCAATACGCCGAACTGCTCCTTAAAGCACTTGGTAAAATAGCTGGAAGAACTGAATCCCACCCGGTCGGCCACTTCCGACACATTCAGTTTTCCGTCCTGAAGAAGTTGGGCAGCCCGCTTCAAACGAATGGTACGGATAAATTCCGTCGGAGTCTGTCCGGTAATAGCCTGCAACTTTCGGTAAAGATTCATACGGCTCATTCCCATATCGGTACTCAACTGTTCCACGTTATACTCGGAATTGTCGATATGTTCTTCTATCAATTTCAGGGCTTTCTGAAGCAACTGCTCATCAATAGAAGTAATTGTTATGCGACTGGGATTGACACGCAGCGTCTTGCGGAATTCTTTCTTCCGGCCCTCCTGCTGCTCGATAAGCTGCTTGATACGCACCAGTAACACATCAAAGCTGAAAGGTTTGGATATATAGGAATCAGCCCCAACCGCATAACCGCTGATTTTTGCCTCGTCTCCACTGCGGGCTGTCAACAGGATAACCGGGATATGCGATGTCTGTACGTTGTGCTTGATACGGCGGCACAGCTCCAGCCCGTCCACTTTCGGCATCATTATATCACTGATAATCAAGTCCGGATTCTGTTCGACTGCAAGTTTCTCTCCTTCTTCACCGTCTGGTGCATCAATTACCTGATACGTTTCAGAAAGCTGCTCCTTGAGGAAATGACGGAAATCCTGATTATCTTCCACTATCAAAAGTTTTTTCCGGTCATCGGAAGTATCCGAAGCTAAAGTTGTTTCTTCTGACATCTTCAAATCCATCGGAATTCGTACAATAAAGGACGTTCCTTTTCCCGGCTGACTTTCTACACGAATCGTTCCCTCATGTAACTCTACATATTCCTTCACCAAATGCAACCCAATTCCACTTCCAACCTTGCTGTCGTCCGGATGCTGTACTTGATAAAAGCGCTCAAAAATATGCTTCAATGCCTCATCTGATATGCCAATTCCTGTATCTGAAACTGTTATATTGGCAAAAGAATGCCCTTCAACTTCCTCTGCTGACAAAGAAAGCACTACACGCCCTCCTTCCGGCGTAAACTTGAATGCATTTGAAAGCAAGTTATTTAAAATGCGATGCAATTTTTCATGGTCAAAATTCATATACCAATGAGCAGCTGAAAGCTCCAGACGAAAATCCAACTGCTTTTCCTTGGCAAAGGGTTGAAAATTAGCATACAATGCTGACACAAACTCTTCCAAATCGCCCGCGGTAAGATGAAGTTTTTCCATTTTCATCTCCATCTTACGAAAATCGAGCAACTGATTGACAAGGGTATACAGTTCTTGTGCATTCTTATAGACCGTATCAAGCTGACGAAGTACCTGCTCGTCGCTCACCTTTTTCCGAAGCACTTCCAATGGGGTAAGTATCAAAGTGAGCGGAGTTCGAAGTTCATGACTAATGTTGGTAAAGAAGCGGAACTTCAACTGATTCAGTTCCTCTTTTTGCTGGGCTGCCTGTTGTTCTTTCAATCGAATCAGTTTCTGATTATTTTTTCGGTACACATACCTCACTCCTAAAATGACTACCCCTATCAGGCATAAAAAGTAAAGTACAAAAGCCCAACTCGTAGCCCAAAATGGCGGAAGAATTGTCACTTGAAAAATGGATTCCGGGCTCCATACATGATCGTTTCCGGCACTCATCACATGAAACGTATATTCACCCGGCAACAAATTATTATACACTACGCTTCCCTGCCCCTTATCGGAAACTATTTCATTCCACTTTTTATCAGCTCCCTCTAAACGATAACGGAAATAAGTCTGCGAAGGGTTTACAAAATTCAAGCTGGAAAAGTCAAAGGTCAGGAAATTTTCATCATAATTCAGTGTTACCGACCGTACCTTGTCGATTGACTGAGTAAACAAAACCCTTCCATGATATTCTTCTCCACACGAAACCGATTCGTTGAACAAACGAAATCCGGTAAACAAAGGAGAAATAACACAAGGAGTAAACACCACATTTTCAGGAGAAAACAAATAAAATCCATCCATTCTTCCAAAACAAAGTTCTCCTTTTCGGGTCCGCATGGAACAAAACTCATACAAGTCATCCCATTCACGACTGTGATTCCGGTCCAAACAAACTACTGTATATTCATTCTGTCCACCTTCTTTTGCTACACTTACCTTATATAATGCATTGATTGTGGTAATCCAGACCTCATTATTATAATCTTCCTGCATTGCCTGAATGGTCAGATTTTCAAACCCATGTTCTTCCCCCAACACATCAATCTTCCGGTCTGGAGAAAGTACCTTTATTCCATACTGGGTTCCCATCCATAATAATCCACGGCTATCGTTCAGCATACAATTATATTTCTCGCCTGCTAAAACCTGAAACGGGTCTTTACCTTTTGCATGTCCGGGAATGTAAAGACTATCTTTCTTTATGTCATAAAAATAAATTCCATTGTCTGCTCCTACCACCAAGCGCCCGGAAGCATCAAAAGACATCGTATTGGCTATCTTAAATCGAGACAATTCGGGGTATTTGTCAACCAGCAGATCCAACTTGCCTGACCGAATATCAAACCTCCCAACTCCACCGTTTACACTCACCCACAGATTACCCTCTATGTCTTCGGTCAGCGTACGAATATTATTCAAGTCCATCCCTTCACGAACAGGGAATAGATAATGTGAAATTTTACCTTTATCTATACAATAAAGTCCGTCCATATAAGTACCAAACCACATTCTTCCTTTCAAGTCCTTATAGGCAGTTCGAAACAATCCGCTGCTCAACTCCTTAAACGGACAACTTACCGATGTCCGGTCGGCCGACAAACGATAAAGTCCTGCAGATGTACCTAAAAAGATAGAAGAATCATCGGCTTCCAACATACATAACACATCATCACTACCCCAATCGCCTGCAATATTCTTTTTATTGTATAAAGTAAAGTTACTCATGCTGGAATGGTAATAGGCTAATCCTCTGTTAAACAAACCTGCCCATACGGTTCCGCTCTTTTTATCTACATAAATACTATGTACGTTCGTATACCCTCTTCCTCCTAAGGTAGCGTGAAAGGGGTCAGCCGAAAAAACCGAGAAGTTATATTTATCTATTAGGAATATACCACGACTGGATGTCCCAACCCAGGCATTACCCGACTTTTCCACATCACATGAAGTAATCTCCCCAAAAGGAGAAGGAAGTTCTATTTCTTTCCAGTCATGGATGGCATTCATATAAAAAATAACCCCTGTATTCCACGCAATCCAGAAGTCACCGCTGTCCAGCATCCGAATTACCACTTGCTGGTCGCCCTTCAAACGATTCTGCAAGAAGGTTTCCTGCCGGATAAATTTCTTCTGATTCCGGTCATAGGCACGCAGCAAACCGCTTTCATGCAGCATCCAGCTCACATTACCGTATGACTCCACTGCCATCAGCGTACCATTTCCATTCAGGAAATGCCGGTCTTCTCCTATGGTCTGCAACTGATGGTTCTTTGTATCATAAAGGAGTACACGCTGAGAAGCTGTCACCAGCCAAGCATGAAGATTGGAATCAATGAACACATTTGAAATCTTTTCCTTTATGCCCCATCCGGCTAAAAGCGTATCCGGCTGAATAAATCCGCCCTTGTCCAAGTCAAAGATTTTCAAATTTCCTTTTTCTTTCAGCCAGATTCTTCCATCGGCATCCAGGTACTGAAGAGGAATGACTGATTCCTGGTCAATGCCATAGACCGGAGCCTTCCACAACGGATAGTTGATGAAATTCTTTCCGTCGTAAAAACTCAGCAAAGAGGTCGTACGCACTCCCAAACGCCCGTCGGGAAGCCCGAATACATTTTTCACATAATTGTCGGGAAGTCCGTCACGAATACCGATATGGCGGAACGGGAAAGAAGCGGCTGCCTGCATTCCCAAACACAGGAAAACATATAGTACGGTTAAAATCAGTCTTTTCATATCTTCAAGCTTCATTAATTACAAATGTATAAAGCTATATACGAACCAGAAAAGATTTTTACGTGAGATTTCTGCATTTTTCTGCAAAAAAAATAACCGTCGTCCGATTTTCTGCTTCGGACGACGGTGTGTTATACGCTGTTACAGACGGCATGAATCAATAGCTGTGCTCGTCTTCTTTGATTTCTTCCATGGTCAACGGCTTACGGTCGATAGCACGCCATGCATAAATAATGTAGGCCAGTACAAAAGGAACTAAAATAGATACATAAGCCATGGTTTTCAGGGTAAACTGGCTGGAGCAGCTGTTGGCAATGGTCAGTGAACTCTGTAAATCGGCTGTAGAAGGATAATAAGCGGTATGATTATAACCTACAACCAACAGCAAGGCCAGTACCGTCAGCACCGTACCCACACCGGCAAACCAGATGCCACGGGTATAGGCCTTGCAGAAAATGCTTTTTCCCAAACCATACAACACCCCGACTACTCCTAACAGGAACAACACCAACAGATAAGGCATCGCTATAAAGTTATGGAAATACTTGAAAGGTTCCATCACAATCTGCCCCGTTTCCGGATTTACTGCAAACCCGTCTTTCAGTAAAGTGCGAATCACAAATGCCAGGAAGAATACAAGGAAGGGCACCGCATCGGCTATCAGTTGACGGCGGAAACGGGCATTCAACGCCTCATGACGGATATTATTAATGAAGTAGAGGTTTCCCAGCAAGCGGGCAAGGAAGAGCACCGCAAATCCTAAAATGAGATTCCACGGGTCAGCAAACGCATCCAGCCCATGCCATCCGTTACCCCAATGGCTGATGACCGGCATCATTTCATCGGTAAGGTTTCCTTTGCTCACCACAAAGTTGGATCCGTTGAAGAAGGTAGCGACAGCCGCTCCCAACAATAGCGGCCCCACAATGCCATTCAGCACCAGGAAGAACTGATAGGTACGCTTGCCCAACCAGTTGCCGAGTTTCGACTGAAATTCGTAGGACACAGCCTGAAGCACAAAACTGAAGAGAATAATCATCCACAACCAGTAAGCTCCTCCAAAGCTGGTGCTATAAAACAAAGGGAAAGAAGCAAAGAAGGCTCCTCCGAAAGTGACCAGGGTGGTAAAGGTAAATTCCCATTTACGCCCGGTGGAATTGACCAGCAACGTACGTTCTTCTTCGGTGCGTCCCAAGCAATAGAGCAAGGAGTTTCCTCCCTGCACGAACAGCAAAAAGACCAGCAAGGCTCCTAACAAGGAAACCAGAAACCACCAGTAATGCTGCAAGAATATATAAGTTGAATCCATATTTTTCGGTTTTAAAATGATGTATCGGTTAGTTTATTTTTCTTCCGGACCTTTACGGATGGCTTTTACCATGATACCGATTTCGGCAATAAGCAGCACGGTAAACATGATAAGGAAAATGAAGAAAGTGGTTTGCACGGAGCCCGTTTCCAGTTTTGACACCGCCGCATTGACGGGCAGCAAATCCTGAATTGTCCAGGGCTGACGTCCCATCTCGGCCACAATCCATCCTGCCTGACTGGCAATGTAAGCCAACGGAATGCTCCACAAGGAAATCCAGTGCAACCAGTTAAGTTCAGCCAGCCGCTTTTTCCACACGAGGAATAAAATAACCAGGAAGAACAGTATGAAATACATACCTAACCCTACCATCACACGGAAAGACCAGAAGAGCAGACCTACATGAGGTACAAGGTCTTCTTTATCCTGAATGTATCCGTAGCCGAAATAAGGCATGTATTCCTTCAGGGCACTGCGTGCAATCTGCATGGAAGCCTCATCGCCTTCTTCTTTTGCCCGACGGAAATCGGCCAGTGCAGTAATGGCTTTCTTGCCGTTCACCATCTTTTCATCTGCCGAAAGAGCCGTTGAACCATCGGGTAATGTATAGCCTCCTTCCAGCAGGTTGTTGATGCCCGGCACATATCCTGCCGTGCTATGCGTAGCAAGGAAAGAAAGCATTTCAGGTATCTTGATGGAACCTACCACCGTCAGAGGTTCATGCGTGCCTCCTTCATAAAGCGCTTCCATAGCGGCCAATTTCATAGGTTGTACCTGAGCCACCTGATACGCGGACTTATCGCCTGTACCGGCTGTTACCAGGGCAGCAAACAATCCGACTGCTGCTGCCACCTTCATGCTGGCAAGTGCAAATTCTTTTTCACGTTTACGAATCAGATACCAGGCACTGACTCCGATGACGAAAGCGGCTCCGAGCATCCAGCTACTTAATACAGTATGGAAAAATTTCACCACTGCCACTGGCGAAAAGGCCACTGCCATGAAATCAACCATTTCGTTGCGCATGGTTTCCGGATTAAACTCCATCCCCACCGGGTACTGCATCCAGGAATTAGCCACCAGAATCCACCAGGCAGAAATCGTGGCTCCCAAACCGGTAAGCCAGGTAGAAGCCAGATGAAAACCTTTGCTCACCTTGTGCCATCCAAAGAACATGACAGCCACGAAAGTGGCTTCCATGAAGAAAGCTAAAATGCCTTCTATGGCCAGCGGAGCACCGAATATGTCACCCACGAACCAGGAATAGTTACTCCAGTTCGTGCCAAACTGAAACTCCAGAATCAAACCGGTTGCCACTCCAATGGCAAAGTTTATTCCAAACAGTTTCATCCAAAACTTTGCCGTACGCTTCCAGAATTCATTTCCTGTACGTACATACAATGTCTCCATTGTAGCCATAATCACAGCCAACCCTAAAGTCAGCGGTACAAACAGCCAATGGTAAATGGCGGTCAAGGCAAACTGTGCCCTCGACCAGTCAATCATTGAAGTGTCGATTGTTTCAAGCATAAGAAATTACTTTATCAGTTACTAATATAAATAAGGTATAATTATTCTGCCATCCGGTTTGTCAACTCCAGTCCCACATAGTCCTGCTTCTCGGCCTCCGTCTTTCCTTTCAGGAAGGAAGGGAAGAAAAACAGTTTCAGCACAAAAAACATGACAAAAAGCTTTATCAGGATAATCGCCCAAAGGACACGCCCCCAGGTCATCTCCCGAAAACCATCACGATAAAAATAAAAAACACGAATGAGATTCTTTTTAATCATAATCTATTTTTATAATGATTACAAAGTAAGTACTTTATCGGGAAAAAACAAGGGTTTATCGAGATATTCTGTGGGTAAATCTATCTATTTTGCCTCTTTTTTTATTATGAAATACATTTGCAATGTAAAAATTAAACGAAATATGAAAAAAAGAGAACTCATTTTCTTCGCCGCGCTCGCGACTTTCCTGTCGGCAAATGCACAGGAAAAACAAACCTGGTCGCTTGAAGATTGCATAAACTATGCGCTGGAGAAAAATATCCAGTTACAGCAGAACAAGATTTCCTTACAGGAAAGCGAAGTGGATGTAAAGACAGCAAAGGCTGCACTCTTTCCAAGCCTCTCGTTCAACACCGGACACAACATTGTGAACCGTCCTTATCAGGAAAACAGCGCCACTGTCAGTGGAACTGAAATCATCAGCAGTAACAATAAAACTACCTATAACGGCAGCTACAGTTTGTCTGCACAATGGACACTATGGAACGGCGGACAGCGCCTGAACAACATCAAACAGCAAAAGAAGAATCAGGAAATAGCGGAACTGACCGTAGCCGAAACGGAAAATACGCTCAAGGAAGAGATTACCAAACTTTTCCTGCAGATTCTGTATGCAGATGAATCGGTAAACATTAATAAAGGTACGCTGGAAGTAAGTAAAGCTACCTATGAACGCGCGAAAGAACTTTTTAATCAGGGTAGTATTTCGAAAGCAGATTTGGCCCAACTGGAAGCACAAGTCGGTAATGACCAGTACCAGCTGGTAACCTCCGAAAGCTCACTGAGAAACTATAAACTTCAACTGAAGCAAATGCTGGAACTGGACGGAAACATGGAAATGGAGCTGGAACTTCCGGTACTTGACGATGAAAAAGTGATGCAGCTGCTCCCCAATCAAGACGAGGTTTACCAAACGGCACTGGCCAACCGTCCGGAAATACAAAGCAGCAAACTGAGTATTGACAATTCCAAGTTGGCTATTTCTGCGGCTAAAAGCGGGTATTATCCAAGTATCAGCCTATCGGCATCTACTTCCAGCATGACCAACAATGCAAGCCAGAACAACTGGGCACAACAGATGAAATACGGATGGAACAACATGATTGGTCTGACAGTAAGTGTACCTATCTTTAATAACCGACAGACCAAAAGTGCGGTAGAAAAAGCTCAGTTCCAATACAACTCTTCACTGCTGAACTTGCAGGACAAGCAAAAAGGGCTTTACACCGAGATTGAAACACTCTGGCTGGATGCGCTCAATGCACAGCAACAATATGCAGCAGCTGAAGTGAAACTGAAAAGCAGCCAGACCAGTTTTGATATGGTCAATGAACAGTTCAGACTGGGTATGAAAAATACGGTTGAACTGCTGACCGAGAAAAATAACTTGCTCAGTGCACAGCAACAACGGGTTCAGGCTAAGTATATGGCTATTTTGAATCGTACATTACTCGATTTTTATGCAGGAAAAGACATTGAATTATAATCACCAAACAATATGAACAAGAAAAAAATAATTTTGGCAGCCGGTGTCGTACTCGTGCTGGCTGTAGCAGGATTCTGGATTTTCGGAAAGAAGAATGCACAGGGCAAGGTAGACTTCGTGACTGAAAAAGTTACACGAGGAAATATCAGCAATTCCATTACAGCTACAGGAACCATTGAACCGGTCACTGAAGTAGAGGTCGGTACTCAGGTTTCAGGTATCATTGACAAGATATATATTGACTATAACTCCGTAGTAAAGCAGGGTGAAGTGATAGCCGAGATGGATAAGGTAACGCTGCTCAGCGATTTACAATCAGCGCAAGCTACATACAACGGCGCAAAGGCCGAATACGACTACCAGAAGAAACTATACACGAGAAACAAAGCACTACACGAGAAACAGCTGATCAGCGAAACAGACTACGAACAAAGTGTGTACGACTATGAACGTGCTAAAAGTACATACGAACAGACGCAAGCAGCCTTAGCCAAAGCGGAACGGAATCTTTCATACGCCACTATCACTTCTCCGATTAATGGTATCGTAACGAGCAAGGACGTGGAAGAAGGACAGACCGTGGCTTCCGGTTTTGAGACTCCGACACTGTTCACCATTGCGGCCGACTTGACAAAGATGCAGGTAGTAGCCGATGTGGATGAAGCTGACATTGCCGGAATAAAAGACAGTGCCCGAGTAACCTTTACCGTAGATGCCTATCCTGATGACATATTCGAAGGAAAGGTATACCAAATTCGCTTGGGTAGTGTAAACAGCAGCAGTTCAAGCAGTACCAGCACAAGCAGCGAAACAGTTGTCACTTACGAAGTGGTAATTACTGCCGACAACCCGGATTTGAAACTGAAACCCCGACTGACTGCCAACGTGACCATCTACACCGACACCCGTGACAACGTGATAACGGTACCCAACAAGGCACTGCGTTTTACACCGGAAAAACAGTTGGTGGGCAACAAGACTATTACAGACTGCGAAGGTGCACACAAGGTATGGACTATGGACGCCAACGGATTCACGGCACATCCTGTAAAAATCGGTCTGAGCGACGGAAGTCATACTGAAATTCTGGAAGGACTGAGCGAAGGCACTCCTATCGTAACAGAAACCGTACTGAAAGGGTTCGAAAACAATGCCAATGCTGATGAAATGGCTGGCAGTGAAAGAAGCCCGTTCATGCCAGGCCCTCCGGGAGGTGACAAGAAAAAACAGAAATAAGGAGATACTCTTATGAAAAAGACTGTCATAGAATTGCAAAATATCAAACGGAATTTCCAGGTGGGAGACGAAACGGTCCATGCCTTGCGCGGAGTTTCATTCAGCATACAGGAAGGAGAATTCGTCACCATCATGGGAACATCCGGTTCAGGAAAATCTACTTTACTGAACACCTTGGGATGCCTGGATACACCCACCAGCGGAGAGTATCTGCTCGACGGAGTATCCGTACGCACCATGAGCAAGCCACAAAGGGCAGTACTACGTAACCGGAAAATCGGATTTGTATTCCAGAACTACAACCTGCTGCCGAAAACTACAGCCGTAGAAAATGTGGAACTTCCTCTGATGTACAATAGCTCAGTCAGTGCTGCCGAACGTCGCCGGCGTGCCATTGAAGCCTTAACAGCTGTAGGACTGGCTGACCGCTTGGAACATAAATCCAACCAGATGTCAGGAGGACAGATGCAGCGTGTGGCCATCGCCCGAGCGCTGGTCAACAATCCGGCGGTAATTCTGGCAGACGAGGCTACCGGTAACCTGGATACACGTACCTCATTTGAGATTCTGGTTCTTTTCCAAAAACTGCACCAGGAAGGACGTACCATTATCTTCGTGACACACAATCCGGAACTTTCACAATACAGCAGCCGGAATATCCGCCTGCGTGACGGACATGTCATTGAAGACGTGACCAACCCTCATATTCTGTCAGCAGCAGAAGCATTAGCTGCCCTGCCGAAAAATGACGACGATTGACGTGACTAATTAAGAAATGACTTATGAACGGAACAAACCTTTTTAAAATAGCTTTCAGAGCTTTGGCCAACAACAAGCTCCGTGCGTTCCTGACCATGTTGGGAATCATCATCGGTGTGGCTTCTGTCATTGCCATGCTGGCCATCGGACAAGGCTCTAAACGAAGCATCCAGAAGCAGATTTCTGAAATGGGCTCCAACATGATTATGATTCATCCGGGAGCTGAAATGAGAGGTGGAGTCCGGCAGGACCCTTCGAGCATGCAGACACTGAAACTGGAGAATTATGAAACACTGCGCGACGAGTGCATGTACTTGTCGGCCATCAGTCCGAATGTCTCTGCCTCCGGACAGTTGATTTCGGGCTCCAACAACTACCCTTCTTCTGTCAGCGGAGTTAGCATTGGCTATCTTACAATTCGCCAACTTACCGTAGAACAAGGTGAGATGTTCACTGAAGAGGATATACGTACGGCTGCCAAAGTCTGTGTTATCGGTAAAACAATTGTAGACAACCTGTTCCCCGACGGTCAGGACCCGATTGGAAAGATTATCCGCTGCAACCAGGTGCCTTTGCGGGTAGTGGGTGTGCTGAAATCCAAAGGATACAACTCTATGGGTATGGACCAGGACGATGTGGTATTGTCTCCTTACACCACCGTAATGAAACGTTTGCTGGCACAAACTTACCTGAGCGGTATTTTTGCCTCTGCCTTGACGGAAGACATGACGGAAGAAGCCGTAGATGAAATCACAAATATTTTACGACGTGAACACAAACTGAAAGAAGCAGACGACGATGATTTCACCATACGTACACAGCAGGAACTTAGCTCCATGCTGAACACCACAACCGACTTGATGACTACCCTGCTGGCCTGCATTGCCGGAATCTCATTGGTAGTGGGTGGTATCGGTATCATGAACATCATGTATGTGAGTGTGACAGAACGTACACGTGAAATCGGACTTCGTATGTCTGTAGGTGCAAGAGGAATCGATATTCTGTCGCAGTTCCTGATAGAATCTATCCTGATCAGTATCACCGGAGGTTTGATTGGAGTAATCTTGGGTTGCGGTGCCAGCTTCATCATCAAGAGTGTGGCTCACTGGCCTGTCTTCATCCAGCCTTGGAGCGTATTGCTTTCGTTTGCCGTCTGTACATTTACCGGTGTATTCTTCGGGTGGTATCCGGCTAAAAAAGCCGCCGACCTTGACCCGATTGAGGCACTGCGCTATGAATAAATAACGGAACTACTTTGTTCTTCATAACTTTGGTTTCCTGTCCGGCTGCCATTCAGCAGTGAATGTTTCCCAACATAAACCGCTTGAGGTAGCCGGACTTTTATTAAAAAATCGTATCTTTGTTTTAAATCAATTCCGTATGGTTCATATAACTCACAACAAGCACCGCTTACTTGAATTGACAATCCACATTATATGCTGGGGATTGTTTTTCGGATTTCCACTGTTCTTCACTCAAGATAACAGCGGCAGTATCGACTGGAGAGAGTTTATCAACCATTCTGGCGTGTCTCTTTCTTTCTTCGTTATCTTTTATATCAATTACCTGTTATTTATTCCTAAGGTTCTTTTTAAGGAACATACGGGGCAGTTTATTCTTTTGAATATTCTCCTTATTTTAGTAGTATCCATTGGACTCCGCTACTGGCATAATATCATAGCCTTTCCTCCCCCTGCTCCACGACGTCCTCATTTACCTCCCCAATACATATTTTATATAAGGGACATCACGAGCATGATTTTCACCGTAGGATTAAGTGTAGCCATCCGTATGAGTCTGCGTTGGAGTGCCACGGAACTGGAACGCCGTGAAGCGGTGAAGAGCCGGACAGAGGCAGAACTGAAAAACTTGCGCAACCAGCTGAATCCGCATTTTTTGCTCAACACCCTGAACAATATTTATGCCCTGACGGCCTTTGATACGGAAAAAGCACAGCAAGCCATCCAAGAGCTCAGTAAACTGCTGCGTTATGTTCTGTATGACAATCAAGAAACATTTGTTCCCTTGACTAAAGAGGTGGAATTTATTCAAAACTATATCGAACTCATGCGAATCCGGGTTTCATCTGCGGTCAAAATCAATACAAATTTTCAAATCCGGCCAGACAGCCAAAGCCCGGTAGCTCCACTGCTGTTTATTTCACTCATTGAAAATGCCTTCAAGCATGGAATCTCTCCTACCGAACCCAGCTTTATAGACATTATGCTGACAGAAAAGGATGATGAAATCCATTGCGTAATACGCAATAGCAATTATCCGAAGAACGCAATGGATAAAAGCGGTTCAGGCATCGGACTGGAACAAGTACGTAAAAGACTGGAACTGCTGTATGCCGGACGCTATGAATGGCACCAGCAAATAAGTTCGAACCAGAAAGAATACAGTTCCATACTGACCATTAAAATTCCTGACAACAATAAAAAGATACTGCCATGATAATAAAATGCGCTATTGTCGATGATGAACCTCTGGCACTCGGCCTGCTGGAAAGTTATGTAAAGAAAACGCCATCGCTCGAACTATGTGGTGCATACTCCAGTGCCATTCAGGCTATGGAGCTGCTGACCGAGCATCCCGTGGATCTTATTTTCCTGGATATTCAGATGCCGGAATTGAACGGACTGGAATTTTCCAAAATCGTCCCAGGGAATACGCGTATCATATTTACCACAGCTTTCGGACAATATGCATTAGACGGATATAAGGTAAATGCCCTTGACTACCTGCTCAAGCCTATCAGCTATACAGATTTTATGAAAGCTGTCAACAAAGCGGTGCAATGGTTTGAACTGCTTCAAAAGGCCGAAACATCACCAGCTGACATACAATCGTCAGATGACTTGAAGTATATCTATGTGAAAAGTGACTATAAGCTGATTCAAATCGAACTGGATAAGATTCTTTACATTGAAGGATTGAAAGACTACATCAAGATACATCTGGAAGATAATCCACGCCCCATACTTTCACTGGTCAGTATGAAAATGATGGAAGACAAACTACCGGCTAACCGGTTTATCCGGATTCACCGGTCTTTCATTGTGCAAAAACAAAAAATAAAAATCATAGAAAAAGGAAGGATTGTTTTTGGAAAGGACTACATCCCTATATCGGACAGCTACAAACAAGAGCTCCAAAATTATGTTAACAAACATACTATTTGAGTTTTTGTTGTATTTTCAACCTTTTTTTTTGAAACAATCGTTTTTTTTACTGTTTTTCTTTGGAGACAATCAATCTAAACCCTATATTTGTGACGTACATAATAAAACGGAAGTTGTGAAACTTCTTTTAGAATAGTTTAGTTAAGTCTAGTTTAGTTTTTGTGTTGTGATACTCCTGCTGAAAGTGTTCAGCAGGAGTATCTTTTTTTCATCTGTTTCAAACAAAAAAATATGTTTATTAACAAAAACGGAGGAGAAGGATGTTAAAAAACAACAACTTCCGCAAAATGCTTATTCTTACAAATTGTATGACAGAATTCAGGGAATATCAATCAGTTTATGGATCTGCAGACTCAGTCGCCACTGAGGATGAGACTTGATATATTCTATGACCTCTGCCGTATTCCGACAAGAACAGGGCTGCAAAAAATAAGAAGAAGCCTTTAATTGAAGATAAGGGGATACATCCTGCCCTAAAAAAACCACCTTCACCTCATCCATACGACGGACACGTAACGAAGCACCTAATTTGGGAGAACAGGTAACCCAGTCAATCGACTCCGGAAGTACACATGTGCCATTCGTTTCAATGCAAACGTATTTTCCAGCCTTATGCAAGGCAGCAACTAAATCTTCATCCACCCAAAGTCCCGGCTCACCACCTGTCAAAATTACCGTCTTGCAGGGATATTGACAGACTTGTTCCAGTATCTCTTCATCCGACATCATGACTCCTTCTTTATGGCGCGTGTCACAAAACTCACATTTTAAATTACATCCCGAAAAACGGACAAAGACGGCAGGTGTACCCACATGGAAGCCTTCCCCCTGAAGGCTATAAAATATCTCATTAATCTTTTTCATAAATCACCCGATTACCTTCAGACTCACACACTTCCACCTTTACACAATGGGGTACTTGCTCACAAATCCACCGGGCAATATTTTCGGCCGTAGGATTACAAGGAAGCACATCGTTCAGATTCTTATGGTCAAGCTGCCCTTTTACCACTTCCTTTATATGCGTAAAATCAACTACCATACCATCTTCATTCAATTGCTCTGCCTGACAATATACGGTGATAATCCAATTGTGACCATGCAGGTTTTCACACTTGCTCTCATAAGAAAGTTTCAGGCGATGTGAAGCCGAAATTTCCATGCGTTTAATTACTGTATACATAACTTTTTGATTTTTAAAAGATTAAAAAACACTGCATTTAATGTCACCTCAATGCAACGACAAAGGTAAAAAGAATTATCTGATAGAAAAAATCCATTCGCAAAGATTTGACACCCACGAAATCTCACAAATTTTAATAAAATCCACAACAAATATTTTTGATTTTCCAACCAATACAGTATATTTGTATACACATTTTTGATATACGAATGACGGAAGAGGACAAAAAACTGTTACATACTTTCGAAGGCAAACTCAGACAATTGCTGTTTCTTTATGAAGAGTTGAAAAAAGAAAACCTCTCATTGAGAAATGAAATTGACAGAAAGAGTGCAGAAATAGCCCAATTGGAATGTAATAATAAAGAATTGGAAGCCAAGTATATCAACTTGAAAAACGCCCGCATACTCAGTATCAACGACAATGACCTCCGCGATACGAAACAAAGACTGGCGAAACTTGTGCGTGAAGTCGATAAATGCATCGCTTTGCTGAATGAATAACAATGCGGTAAAGTATATACTTTTATGGACGAAAAAAAGAGATTTAATCTACTAATTGACAACGAACGGTATCCTGTGTCCATACTCCCTGCGGAAGAGGAAGCTTACCGGGAAGCTGCCAAACAGATTAACTATAAACTGAATAAATATCGCAGTGCTTTTCCTGAATTCAACAGTATACAACACTGGAAGATGGTGGCACTTGATTTGGCGTATGAAAATATATCCATGAAAGGAAGAAATGACACCCGACCTTATATGGAAAAACTTAAAGAACTGGAAGAGGATATTGAAAGATGTATCCAACCTGACCGGGGCGAAGGTTTATAGAAAGATATTATAACAGGAAATTCACGCATAAGCTTTATTCGAAGGGATTTTCCCAACGGATGAGTTTATGCGTTTTTTATTTATATACTTAAATTAATTATAATGTTGACGACAGTAATACTAACAATTGTGGCCTTCCTGGTGGGAGGGGCATTGTCGTATGGATTCTTTAAGTACGGCTTAAAGACAAAATATGACACAATTATCAAAGAAGCCGAAACTGAAGCTGAAGTAATCAAGAAGAACAAGCTTCTGGAAGTAAAGGAAAAATTCTTGAATAAAAAAGCGGATTTGGAAAAAGAGGTTGCCCAGCGTAATCAGAAAATCCAGCAAGCTGAGAATAAGTTAAAGCAACGCGAAATGGTGCTCAACCAGAAGAACGAAGAACTTCAGCGTAAACGCAATGAAACAGAAGCGATCAAAGAAAATCTGGATGCTCAGCTGGTAATTATTGAAAAGAAGAAAGAGGAATTAGATAACCTTCAGGCACAGGAAAGAGAAAAACTGGAAACAATCTCAGGCCTGTCAGCTGAAGAAGCAAAAGAACGCTTGGTGGAATCACTGAAGGAAGAAGCGAAGACACAAGCGCAGTCTTACATCAATGACATCATGGACGATGCCAAGCTTACCGCAAACCGTGAAGCGAAACGTATCGTAATTCAGTCTATTCAGAGAGTGGCTACTGAAACTGCCATTGAAAACTCTGTCACTGTATTCCACATTGAATCGGATGAAATCAAAGGACGCATCATCGGACGTGAAGGACGTAATATCCGCGCACTGGAAGCCGCTACAGGTGTAGAGATTGTAGTGGATGACACACCGGAAGCAATCGTACTTTCAGCCTTTGACCCGGTACGCCGCGAAATTGCACGTCTGGCTTTGCATCAGCTGGTAACTGACGGTCGTATTCACCCGGCACGTATTGAAGAAGTGGTTGCAAAAGTACGCAAGCAAGTGGAAGACGAAATCATTGAAACAGGTAAACGTACTACAATCGACCTGGGTATCCACGGATTGCATCCTGAACTAATTCGTATCATCGGTAAGATGAAATACCGTTCTTCATACGGACAGAATCTTTTGCAGCATGCACGTGAAACAGCCAACTTGTGTGCGGTAATGGCTTCTGAATTAGGTCTGAACCCGAAAAAAGCAAAACGTGCCGGACTGCTGCATGATATTGGTAAGGTGCCCGATGAAGAACCGGAATTGCCACACGCATTGTTGGGTATGAAATTGGCTGAAAAGTACAAAGAAAAAGCAGATATCTGCAATGCCATTGGTGCACACCACGACGAAGTGGAAATGACCAGCCTTCTGGCTCCTATCGTACAAGTATGTGACGCCATCTCTGGTGCACGTCCGGGAGCACGCCGGGAAATTGTAGAGGCTTACATCAAACGTCTGAATGACCTCGAACAATTGGCCATGTCTTATCCGGGTGTAACCAAGACTTACGCTATCCAGGCCGGTCGTGAGTTGCGTGTCATTGTAGGTGCAGATAAGATTGACGACAAACAGACAGAAAGCTTGTCAACTGAAATCGCCAAGAAGATTCAGGACGAAATGACTTATCCGGGACAAGTTAAGATTACGGTTATCCGTGAAACCCGCGCAGTCAGCTTCGCAAAATAAATAATAAAAAAATCCGGAAGTTCATTCCGGATTTTTTTATGTCCTATACTTTCAAATAAGGTGTCAACACTTTCTCCGCACAGGCATATCCTTCCTCATATAATTCGGTCAGTTTCTTAATATCCTTCTCGATACGATTCACCACCACTTTCTTTTCCGGCCGAATCGCTATGATACGTCCTTCATCTTCTAATTTTTCGACCATCTCCAATTGCTCATTGTACACCGCACAGCGTCGGCTAAGCACTAACCTCAGCCGAGGATAACGGCGATAAATGAACCGGGGAACCCGAATATCTTTTTCAGTCTTACGATAGCCTCTGTTACGAGTGAGAACTACTACATTTTTTTCATAGCCCTGACTTATGGCCCGCAAGACAGGTATAGAATCGACAATACCTCCATCGAGCATAGGACGCCCGTCTACGTATGTAACCGGACAAACATACGGAAGACTGCTTGAAGCTTTGGCAATATCCACCAGTCTCCAGCCATCCCGGTTTTCTTTCTCTTCCAGATAACAAGCCCTTCCCGTCACGCAATTAGTCGTTACCATTTCAAAACGGGCAGGATTATTAAAATAGGCTTGAAAATCGTAGGGAAGGATCTTGGTGGGAAACAAGTCATAAAGTAAATGCTGATCCAGAATACTATGCTGATACCAGAGGTATTTCAAACCGATATAATGATATTCTGCCAGCATATCAATGTTGCTAAACTTTGCCCGCCCTCGCTGATGAGACATATACGACAATCCGTTACAAGCTCCTGCTGACACACCTATCACATAAGGGAACTGCATGTGGTGATCCATCATGAAATCCAAGACTCCACAAGTAAACACCCCTCGCATACCTCCTCCTTCGAGAACCAACCCTGTTTTTTGCAAATCCAGATTCATACGACCTCAGTTTTTAAAGTAATCTTGGTAATTGCAAATATATGTTTTTCCATTACACCGCAGCCATTTTTTCTATTTTATTTACTACATTTGCAACATTATTTTCACAAACATTACATCAAAAAGAAATAACTATGTTTGATTCTCTTACTTATCAAAAACGTCGGAAAGCGCTGCGGGAAAAGATGAGCAACGGTATCATTCTTATTTTAGGAAACAATGAAGCACCGGCCAACTACCCCGACAACACATACAAGTTCAGACAAGACAGTTCTTTTGTCTATTTCTTCGGACATTCACACCCGGGTTATGCCGGCATCATCGACATAGACAATGGCAAAGATTATTTCTTTGGAAATGATGTCGACATGGACGACATCATCTGGATGGGCCCGCAACCCAGTGTAAAAGAACTGGCGGCACAGGTGGGAGTTGAGAAAAGCTATCCTTTCGATATGTTGAAAGAAATAGTGGGAAAAGCCATCGCTCAGCGAAGAAAAATCCACTTCCTCCCTCCCTATCGCTACGATAATATGATGCTGCTGGAAGATTTGACAGGTATCCGGGCATCCATGACTAAACAGCACGCTTCTCTTGAACTGATTAAGGCGGTCGTATCGTTGCGTTCAGCAAAAGAAGAATGTGAAATCGCAGAAATCGACAAGGCCTGCAACGTAGGATATGAAATGCATACGGCAGCCATGCGTCTGTGCAAACCGGGAGTATCCGAGCAATACATAGCCGGAGTGCTTGACGGTATCGCTTCATCTTACGGACGAATGGTTTCATTTGCCACTATTCTTACGCAAAACGGACAGACCCTGCACAATCACGACCACAGTCACATCTTGCAAGAAGGCAGACTAATGCTGACGGATGCAGGAGCCGAACTGATGAATTATTACTGTTCAGACCATACCCGTACAATCCCTGTAGGAGGAAAATTTACTGGTCGCCAGCGTGACATCTACGGCATCGTACTTGCCTGCCATGACAAGGCACTGGAACTGGCACGACCAGGAGTGACATACAAGTCGGTACACCTGGAAGTATGTAAGGTACTTACAGAAGGGCTGAAAGGACTGGGCTTGATGAAAGGAAATACCGATGAAGCTGTAGCTGCAGGCGCTCATGCCTTATTCCTGCCGCACGGATTGGGACACATGATGGGACTGGACGTACACGATATGGAAGACTTAGGCCAGTGCTACGTGGGTTATGACGAAGAAGTGCAACCATCCACTCAGTTCGGACTGGCTTCGCTCCGTATGGGAAGAAAACTCCAGAAGGGTTTTGTCATTACCGATGAACCGGGATGCTACTTTATTCCAGCCCTGATTGATAAATGGAAGGCAGAAAAACTACACACCAATTTCTTGAATTTCGATGAAATCGAAAAATACAAGGACTTCGGAGGTATCCGTCTGGAAGATGATATCCTGATTACCGAAAACGGATCCAGATTCCTGGGCGAAAAACGTATCCCCATCACGTTTGATGAGGTAGAAGCCATCATGAATGAATAATTACGTATTTATTAACCCTATAACCATAAAGATCAAAACAATGAACAAACTGATTTTAGTAGCTGTTGCAGGACTTTGCTTTGGTAACATCTATGCAAAAAATCCGAAGAAAGACAAAGCTGAAGAAGGATTCGTATTTACAACCGTAAAAGAAAACCCTATTACTTCCATAAAGAACCAGAATCGTTCAAGTACATGCTGGTCATTCTCCAGCCTTGGATTTCTGGAATCAGAATTGCTGCGTGAAGGAAAAGGAGAATTCGACCTTTCTGAAATGTTTGTAGTGCACAAAACCATGGAAGACCGTGCGGTAAACTATGTACGCTATCACGGAGATGCTTCGTTCTCACCGGGCGGAAGCTTTGAAGACATCGTTTTCTGCTACAAGAATTACGGTATGGTTCCTCAGGACGTAATGCCGGGTATCGAATACGGTGACTCACTGCCTAACCACAATGAGCTGGATGCGGTAGCTGGAGCATACGTACAAGCTATTGGAAAAGGCAATCAGAGCAAACTGAGTCCGGTATGGAAAAAAGGCGTAACAGCCATTTACGATACTTACCTGGGAGAATGTCCAAAAGAATTTACTTACAAAGGAAAGACTTACACTCCGAGAACATTTGCAGATGAAGTGCTTGGACTGAATATGAACGACTATGTATCACTGACTTCTTACACACATCATCCTTTCTACCAGACCTTCAGCATCGAGGTACAGGACAACTGGCGCAACGCATTGTCTTACAACTTGCCTATCGATGAACTGATGGAAGTGATGGACAATGCCATCAACAACGGATATACTTTCGCATGGGGAGCTGATGTCAGCGAAGAAGGATTTACCCGCGACGGTATTGCCGTATGTCCGAATGCAGAAAAAGGAGCCGAACTGACTGGTTCAGATATGGCACACTGGCTGGGTCTGAGCAAAGCAGACAAGCGCAAAGAACTGACCAGCAAACCGCTTCCGGAAATTGAAGTGACTCAGGAAATGCGTCAGGTAGCATTCGACAACTGGGAAACGACCGATGACCACGGAATGCTTATCTACGGTATCGCTAAAGACCAGAATGGCAAAGAATACTACATGGTGAAAAACTCATGGGGATTAAGCGGCAAGTACAAAGGTATCTGGTATGCATCTAAAGCTTTTGCCAAATACAAAACCATGAATATCCTGGTGAACAAGAAAGCAATCCCTGCACACATCGCAAAAAAATTAGGATTCTAAGGTCCTATTATATAGACTAATTATAAATAAAAAGCGGCTCGTTCCATAAATTTAAGATGGAATGAGCCGCTTTTTTTCTTTCTTTTTACTAATTTTACGGATTGAAGTGGATAAGAAGATTTTATCCAATTACAGGTTTTGCCGATTTGATTACTGCAACAAAGTCGTACAGGCTCACAACTGGCAGACTGGCAAGGCCTCACCCGAAAAGAGAAAAAAAGAAAAAACATATATAAATGAACTACAAATGGAACTATCAACCTCCAACACTTCAAGAAAGAGAAGCTGCCAGAGCCCTCTCCAGAGAGATTGGCATCAGTCCTATTTTATGTAAGCTACTGCAGGAAAGAGGTATCCATTCTGCCGCAGAGGCCAAACGGTTTTTCCGACCTCAGCTTAATGACCTCCATGACCCGTTCCTAATGAACGACATGGACGTGGCAGTGGAACGCCTAAACCTGGCCATGGGACGAAAAGAGCGTATCCTGGTGTATGGAGATTATGACGTGGACGGCACTACGGCTGTCGCCCTTGTTTTCAAATTTCTTCAACAGTTCTACTCGAACATCGATTATTATATCCCCGACAGATATAATGAAGGGTATGGCGTGTCGAAAAAGGGAGTAGACTATGCTTACTCCACCGGAGTAAAACTGGTCATCGTACTGGACTGTGGTATCAAGGCGGTAGAAGAAATCAGTTACGCCAAAGAAAAAGGCATCGATTTCATTATCTGCGACCATCATGTACCCGATGAGGTACTTCCTCCTGCTGCCGCCATTCTGAATGCCAAGCGTCCGGATTCTACGTATCCATACGAACACTTGTCTGGTTGCGGAGTAGGATTCAAGTTTATGCAAGCTTTTGCCCAGAACAACGGCATTGAGTTTCATCAGCTTACTCCCCTGCTCGATTTGGTAGCAGTCAGCATCGCATCCGACATTGTACCTATTATGGGAGAAAACCGTATTTTGGCCTATCACGGACTGCGTCAGCTCAATGCTAATCCCAGCATCGGCCTGAAAGCCATTATTGATGTATGCGGACTGGCTGAAAAAGAAATTACGATGAGTGACATCGTATTCAAGATAGGTCCCCGCATCAATGCTTCGGGAAGAATACAAAACGGAAAGGAAGCGGTCGACTTGCTGATTGAAAAGGATTTTGCGTCTGCATTGAAAAAGAGCAACCGCATCAATAGCTACAACGAAACGCGTAAGGACCTCGACAAGAACATGACAGAAGAAGCCAATAAAATCGTGGATAACCTGTCCGACTTGTCTGAAAGAAGATCTATCGTGATTTTCAATGAGGACTGGCACAAGGGAGTCATCGGAATTGTCGCTTCGCGTCTGACGGAAATCTACTACCGTCCTGCCGTGGTATTGACACGCACCGAGAACCTGGCTACGGGATCGGCACGTTCTGTTTCCGGCTTCGATGTGTACAAGGCTATAGAACATTGCCGTGACCTGCTGGAGAATTTTGGCGGACATACCTATGCGGCCGGTTTATCCATGAAGGTGGAAAATGTGCCGGAATTTACCAGACGGTTTGAAGAATACGTGACCAACCACATTCTTCCGGAGCAGACCAACGCTACCATCCAGATTGATGCACAGCTGGACTTCAGAGACATCACTCCGAAGTTTTTCTTCGACCTGAAGAAGTTCAATCCATTTGGTCCGGAGAACCACAAACCTGTTTTCGCAACCTTGAATGTGTACGATTATGGTACCAGCAAGGTGGTAGGAAGAGACCAGGAACACATCAAACTGGAACTGGTGGACAACAAGTCGAACAACGTCATGAACGGTATTGCTTTCGGACAAAGTTCACAAGTGCGTTACATCAAGACCAAACAGTCGTTCAATATCTGTTATACTATTGAGGAAAATACCCACAAGCGGGGAGAAATCCAACTACAGATAGAAGATATCAAGCCCAGTCGAAGTTAGCGACTCATGACTGACTACCGAAAAATCCTGAAACAATACTGGGGATATGACAATTTCCGAGGTATACAGGAAGACATTATCCGCAGCATAGGCGAAGGCCGGGACACATTGGGACTCATGCCCACAGGTGGTGGTAAATCCATCACCTTTCAAGTGCCCGCCCTCGCCCAAGAAGGGTTATGCCTGGTCATTACCCCTCTGATTGCCCTGATGAAAGACCAGGTGAGAAACTTGCGTGAACGGGGCATCAAAGCAACCGCCATCTACTCCGGCATGACGCGCGAAGAGATTGTCATCGCATTAGAGAACTGCATCTTCGGCAACTACAAATTCCTTTATGTATCTCCGGAAAGACTGGACACCGAAATTTTTCAAATTAAACTCCGCAGCATGCACGTCAGCCTCATCACCGTGGATGAGTCACACTGCATTTCACAATGGGGATACGACTTCCGCCCTGCTTACCTGAAAATAGCGGATATACGTCAGCTACTCCCGGGAGTTCCTGTCATCGCACTGACAGCCACTGCCACTCCGGAAGTGGTCAGCGACATCCAGCACCGCCTTCAGTTCCGCCAGGAAAATGTGTTCCGCATGAGTTTTGAGCGGAAGAACCTGGCCTATGTGGTACGTCATACGGAAGACAAGGAAAGTGAACTGCTACATATCCTGCAACGCGTTGACGGGTCGGGAATTGTCTATACCCGCAACCGGAAAAAGACGAAAGAGATTTCCCAGTTCCTGAACCGCAACCACATCACAGCCACTTTTTATCATGCCGGACTTAATGATGAGACCAAAGATTCCCGACAAAAAGCCTGGCTGAAAGGAGAATTCCGTGTAATGGTAGCCACCAATGCCTTTGGTATGGGAATTGACAAACCGGACGTGCGCCTGGTTATCCATGCCGATGTGCCCGACTCGCCCGAAGCCTACTTTCAGGAAGCCGGACGAGCAGGAAGAGACGGCATGAAAGCCTATGCCGTACTGCTGTTCTGTGCCCGCGATAAAATCACACTCAAACAGCGGGTTAGCGACACCTTCCCCGAAAAAAGCTACATCCGAAAGATTTACGAAGACATCAACTTCTATTACCAAATGGCCATGGGAGACGGAAGAGGCTGCACCTTCGCGTTCAACATCGATGAATTCTGCCGTAACTTCAAGCATTTTCCCGTACAGACCGACAGTGCCTTGAAAATCCTGACTCGCGCAGGCTATCTGGAATATACTGATGAGCAGGACAATGTCTCGCGTATCATGTTTACCATCACCAAGGAAGAACTATACCGCATCCGCGAACAAAGCGAATACACAGAAAAACTGATTCGTATCCTACTGAGAAACTACACCGGACTTTTCACGGACTATGCTTATATCAGTGAAGACAATCTGTCGACCCGTTCGGGACTGAGCAAACAGCAAATATATGAAACCCTGCTCTCGCTGAGCCGGCAGCATATCCTGCATTATATTCCCGCCAAAAAGACACCTTACATTATCTATACACGCGAAAGACAAGAAACGGAACGCGTTTATTTAAGTAGGGAAGTCTACGAAGACAGAAAAGAAAGCTATGTGCAGCGTATCAACGCCATGATAGAATATGCAGAAAGCGAAAATCGCTGCCGAAGCCGGATGCTGTTACGCTATTTCGGCGAAAAGAACGAGCACAATTGCGGGCAGTGTGACGTATGCCTGCAGCAACATCAGTCCGGCCTAAAGTCGGGAGAGTTTGAAGCCATCAGTCAGCAACTGCAAGCGTTACTGAAAGAAAATCCGCTTTCGCTGCAAGAGATAAAGGACAAAATGCAAGTACCTGAAAATCACCTGATGAAAGTGGTATCCTACTTGGTTTCCGAGGAAATCATCCGGCAAGAGAATGGATACCTGAAATTCTAACCCACTCATTATAAACCTATTGTTACTTCTCAGTACTTCTTAGGCAGTACTGGAGTACTTCCCCGAAAGTATTCGAGTACTTCCTTGAAAGTACTGGAGTACTCCTTCGGAAGTACTGAGAATTTCCCTCTTCGCTTTCAAATGAAAGCACAGGTTTCTCCCTACAAAATAGTCAAATATTTTACTACTTCAAAAAAAGGAGCTATATTTGTAGCCGGATAACTAAAAAATCACCTCATAAAATGAAAGAAGGAAACGAGTTCCGGGAACTCATGATACAAATTTTCCGCACTCGCATGGCCTTTCGACGCGCCATGCAACGCACCCTAAAAGATAATAATGCCGGCATCACCTTCGAAATGCTTCAAGTTTTAAGCAGTCTCTGGCATGAACAGGGCATTACCCAACAGGCACTGGCTGAACGTACAGCCAAGGACAAAGCCTGCCTGACCAATCTGATGAACAACCTGGAAAAGAAGGGATATGTCTACCGGAAAGAGGATACGAACGACCGACGCAACAAACTGGTGTACCTCACTCCTGAAGGGGAAGCACTTAAAGTCCAGATTCGCCCGATTCTTAATCTGGTATACGCCAATGCAGAAGAAATATTGTCTACCGAACGAACGGCAAAGATATTATCTGAATTAAAAACAGTACAAAATGTCCTTGAAGGTTTCTAACATCATACGAAAACTGATTTTTACAGGTAGTCTGTTTTGGGCTGTTTCCGCACAGGCACAGCAGGACTCTTTATTCTTGTCGGTCGAACAACTGTTCGAATCGGGCATCAAAAGCAGCCTGCAATTGCAGAGTGACAGCCTGAAAGAAAGAATGGCTTATGAACGGAAATTGTATGCCAAAACCGGCCTGCTTCCTGATTTGGAAATAGGGCTGAAAGGAGGCATCATCGGTCAGCCCGTGGTCTTTCAGAACGGGCTTTCCAACCCCACCTACCCTGATACTCCGGACTGGTCGCAGAATTATACGGTCGACTTTAACCAGCCGCTTTATCAGGGAGGAAAAATCCGCCGTTCCATCCAGAAGGCAGACATTGAAACCGAAATAGCCAGACTGCAACGGATGACGAATCAGGCCGACATCAAATTGGGATTACTCAACCAGTACCTGACGCTTTTCACCTTATTCAAACAGCATCTTGTACTTACCCGTAACATCGAAGAATCCGAACGTCGCCTGCAAGATATACGTCAAATGAAGAAAGAGGGACTTATCACCAACAATGACGTATTGCGCAGCGAAATGCAACTGACCAATGACCGGCTGTCTTTGCAGGAAACGGAAAACAGCATTCACATCGTGTCGCAACAACTAAACCTGTTGTTAGGAAACGACCGTAACCCGATTATTACGCCCGACACGACACTGCTTCAGCAAGCTACTCCGCTGGACAGCTACGACGACTACCTCCTGTCAGCCTACGAGCTGGCACCAGACATACAACTGCTACGCAAGGAAACCGAACTGGCCCAGAACCAGATAGAGATAGACCGTGCCTCACGCAGGCCGAACATCAACCTGTATGCGTCGAACACCCTGGCCCGCCCCATTACGCGTACCATGACCGACTTATACAACAATAACTGGAACATCGGACTTTCCGTGTCGTATCCGCTCTCTTCCTTATTCAAGAACGGACACAAAATCAAGGAAAGCCAGCTTCAGGTTGCCGTACAGAAAAAAGAAGAAGAACTGAAAAAACAACAGCTGCAGATGGATATTTACAACGCCATCCTGCGCCACAAGGAAGCCTTGCAGGAAGAAGAAGCCTGGGAATTGTCGGTCTGCCAGGCACAGGAAAACTACCGCATCATGCAAAACCGTTACATGAACCAGCTGGCCATACTCACCGACCTGCTGGATGCCAACTCCGTGTTGCTCAATGCCGAGCTACAGTTGACTTCTTCGCGCACCAGAATCATTTACACCTACTACCAGCTGCAAAAAGCTTGCGGAAGATTATAACTTCACTAAACTATAAAGAATATGACGCTACAAGATACACACAAGAAACTCCGGAAAAGAAGACTGCAGAACATCCTGCTCAACTTTCTATGTATTCTGATTGCCGGCTCCGGACTGATATGGGTGGCCAATTACTTTTGGAAATACATTCATTATGAAATTACGAACGACGCCTTTATTGACCAGTACGTAAGTCCGCTGAACATCCGTGCCTCCGGCTACATCAAGGAAGTACGCTTCAAAGAACATCAGTATGTACACCAGGGAGATACACTGCTGATACTGGACAACCGTGAGTATCAGATAAAGGTGAAAGAGGCGGAAGCTGCCCTGCTGGATGTAAAAGGTTCCAAAGAGGTACTTCATTCCGGCATAGAGACTTCACAAACCAACATCGCCGTGCAAGATGCCAATATTGCCGAAGCGAAAGCCAAATTGTGGCAGCTGGAGCAGGACTACCGCCGTTTTGCCAGACTGCTCAAAGAGGAATCTGTGCCCGAACAGCAGTATGAGCAGGCCAAAGCGTCTTACGAAGCAGCCCAGGCCCGCTATCAGGCATTGTTAGAACAGCGAAAAGCGGCTCAATCGCAGTTCACGGAAACTACCCGACGAACCACCAGCGCAGAAGCAGCCATCTTGAGCAAGGAAGCCAGCCTGGATTTGACCCGTCTTAATTTGTCATATACCGTACTGACAGCTCCGTATGACGGTTATATGGGACGCCGAACCCTGGAACCCGGTCAATATGTACAGGCAGGACAAACCATCTCGTATCTAGTTCGGAATACGGATAAATGGGTGACAGCCAATTACAAGGAAACACAGATTATCCACATTTACATCGGACAAGAAGTACGCATCAAGGTAGACGCCCTCCCTGGAAAAGTCTTTCACGGCACTGTAACGGCCATTTCGGAAGCCACCGGCTCCAAATATTCGCTGGTTCCTACCGACAATTCTGCCGGAAACTTTGTCAAAGTACAGCAACGTATCCCCGTAAGAATTGACCTGAAAGACATAACTCCGGAAGAAATGAGCAGTCTGAGAGCCGGAATGATGGTAGAAACTGAAGCCTTACGCAAATGATGACCATGAAACAACTCGACGTCCCCGTACGTCAATGGGTTCCCGACTGGTTGGGGATGATATGTATCTTCTTCATCATCCTTCCCGTAACCATGCTGAACGGCTCCTACACCGGCAGTATGCTCGAAGTATCCAGTACACTGGGAACCAATACAGAAGACATCACCATGGGATACTATGCCGCTTCTGCCGGGATGGCCATAGCCTACCCCATTGTACCCAAGGTACTTGATGCCCTTTCGTCCAAGTTTCTGCTACTGACCGACCTGAGCATACAGTTCCTGCTCAGCTGGGTATGTGCCCGTTCGCAAAACATTGACCTGGTCATCATCTGCAGTTTCTTTATCGGCTTTCTGAAAGGATTTCTCATGCTTTGGTTCATCCGAAGAGCGACTAAGATTTTCAGCCCGAAAAATGTACGAAGTGAGTTCTACTCCTATTTCTACCCGTTAGTATTTGCCGGAGGACAAGTGTCCATGATTGTGACCGCTGAGCTGGCCTATCACTACAACTGGCAATACATGTATTACTTCATGATGATGATGCTCATGGCATCCATCCTGATTGTCATCGTCTGTTTCCGTCATAACCGTCCGCTTAAACCCATCCGACTTTCGGAACTGCACATTCGGGAAATGCTTGTCATTGCCACCGGATTGCTGATGCTGATGTACGTCATCAACTATGGGAAAGTACTCGACTGGACGTCTTCCTTTAAGATCCGGATCTATCTGGTCATCGCTCCCATCTTAATTGCGTTCTTCATCTGGAAACAATATCACTCCAAGCAGCCGTATGTAAACCTAGCTCCATTGTACCAGCCAAAAGCCATCGTAGGTTACTTCTACATGATGCTGGTCATGTTTTTCAGTACCTCCACCACCCTGCTGACCAATTATATGACCAGCATTCTGAAGGTGGACAGTACACACACGTACCAGCTTTACATCTATCTGTTGCCGGGATATGCATTGGGAGCATTCATCTGCTTCTGGTGGTTCCGCTGGCAGCGCTGGCGTTTCCGCTTTCTGATAGCCGGAGGCATGAGTTGCTTTGCAGCCTTTTTCGGAATATTGTATTTCACGGTTTCTCCTGAAAGCACATACGAGATGCTTTTTCTTCCTGTATTCTTAAGAGAATTAGGCATGCTGGTACTCATCATAGCCTTTGCCCTGTTCGCCGTAGAGGAGCTGAATCCTAAATTCCTGCTGGCCAATGCCTTTTTCCTGATTTGCTTCCGTTCAGTACTAGCCCCCATTCTGGCGACCTCTTTTTACAGCAATACCCTCTATCGGCTGGAACAAAAATACATGTACTCCCTATCCGAAACAATCAGTCAGACCGACCCGTTGGCTGCCAGCCAGTTCAATCAGTCCCTCACACAGCATCTGGCACAAGGGCACGAATATACAGAAGCTACACAAATGGCTACCCAGACACTCTATGCCACTCTACAGCAGCAAAGCCTTCTGCTTTCGCTCAAGCACATATTAGGCTATCTGTTTGTCATCTCACTGGTCATAGCCATTGTTTCACGTTTCATACCGTTCCATAAGACAATTCGCGTGAAATACACCAAAGCAGGCGACGATATGGTATAAAAACAAGGAGACTGTCCGATTCAGCATCACGACAGTCTCCTTATTTATAAACATTTCTCAGAATTCAATAATCAATGATTTACGAGGAGAAATTACCAAATTCTTTGTCAAGTCAATCTTTTTCCCGCTCGAAACATCTCTACCTTCTTTAGAATCCTTAGTTAAGACAGTATAGCACTCACTATCCAGAATTTGTTCTGAACCAGTGCTATTCAGCACAATCATTTCAGTTTTTCCTTCGTATACATGAGAATACATATATATCCCTCTGTGAGGAATATGATACTTCACTGTTTTGTTTTCTGCCATTTATGTTTAGTTTAATTTTGCGAGCGCAAATATATGTATTTAAAACATAGCAATGAAGTTTTTCGTTTATTTATGCAATTTTCATGACATAAATCAATTCTCAATATACTTCTACCTTGGCAGCCAGTGACTTACACTTATCACGCAGTGCATCCAAATCACCGTCATTCTTGTCATAGCAAACCACCACTCCCATACGACGATTCAAGCGGGTAGCAGGTTTTCCGAAAATACGGAGATAAGTATTAGGCTGAGAGCAAACAAGTTCCTCTCCTCTATACTGCGGTGCCTTTTGGCTGGAAACAGGAGAAAGAATTACGGCACTAGCTCCGATATGTTCCTGTGTAATACCTGGAATCGGGAGTCCCAACACTGCATATAAATGCAGCTCAAACTCGTTCAAGTTTTGTGTATTGGCCAGTGTAACCATTCCTGTATCGTGTGGACGAGGAGACAACTCAGAGAAATAAACTCCGTTTTCGTGGCTCAGGAAGAATTCTACTCCCCACAAGCCATAGCCCGTCAAAGCACGAGTCACCTTCTCTGCCATTTGCTGAGCCTCAGCCAGATGTTCCGGTGCGATATGAGCCGGCTGGAAACTTTCACGGTAGTCACCACCTTTCTGAACGTGTCCGATAGGAGGACAGAACAAGGTAGGACCATTCTTCTGTGTCACGGTCAGCAGGGTAATCTCACTGTCAAAGTGAATGAACTCTTCTACAATGAGTTCCTTAATATCCCCACGGCTTCCGCTGCATCCGTATTCCCAAGAATACTTTAAGTCTTCCTCACTCTTGGCAACAGACTGTCCCTTACCTGAAGAAGACATCAACGGCTTGATGACACAAGGATAGCCAATCTTTCCGGCAGCTTCCTTCAGTTCTTCATAAGAAGAAGCGTAAAAATACTTTGCCGTCTTCAGTCCCAGTTCCTTCGCTGCCAAATCACGGATAGCCTTACGGTTCATCGTAAAATTCACCGCACGGGCACTTGGTACAACCTGTATACCTTCTTTTTCCAGGTGATAAAGCCGTTCAGTACGAATTGCTTCTATTTCAGGAACAATTATATCCGGACGATACTTTTCTACCACACGGTCCAAAGCTTCTCCATCCAACATACTGAATACCTCGCATGCATCTGCCACCTGCATAGCCGGTGCACCAGCATAAGAGTCACACGCAATTACATACTGTCCCAAACGCTGGGCAGCAATGGTAAATTCCTTTCCGAGTTCCCCGGAACCCAACAAAAGTATTTTTTTAGTCATATTATTATAAGGTTTATGCTTCTTTCTGCAAAGATAATATTTTTCCTCGGACCTTATACTACAGCCGGCAGATTTATCAAGCTTCAGCTTCTGTTTCGGCCAGCTTCTTCAATGACAATACTTCTGCTCCGTCTGCTCCCAAAAGGCTTACGGTTCCGTCTGCCTTGATTTCAAAGCTACGTACTTCATCCAAAGCTTTCAAGATAGAAGACTCCACATCCATGTTCGGGCATGCCATCATGGTAGAAATCATCTGACTGAAACGGAGAGAAGCAGCCTGTCCTTCTTCCTGTGTGAAAGAACCGTTTATCGTATTGCAGCTGGCATTACCGTGTACTCTTTTTTCAGCTACATTAAAAACCAATTGCGGCTGTTTTTCCACTTCCCTCACAGGATTACCTTTTACAGAAACAATTTCCCAGGCACCATTCAGGTCGTTTACAGATACTTCTGCCACTTCACGCTTCTGCAACAATATTACCGGTTTACCTTCCGCATCGTTCAGTGCTACATCTTCACCTACTGTTTCATATCCAGCCACTTTATTCAATGCTTCCAGCACATTCTGCTCCAACGTCATATCCGGACACATCATCCGGGTAGCAGCCACCTGACCAAATTTCACTTTTCCGGCATTCAGGGTATCCAACTCAAAGCTTCCCATCAGGCGATTGCATCCAGCATTACCATATAAACGGTGTCCGTCCTTGTCAAAGCCCAAGAATGGTGCATTTTCCGCACTCACCTTTTCTCCGTTCACTTCTACAATATTCCATTCCCCTGTAAAGTCTACTACTGCTACCGAATTCTTTCCGGTTCCACAACTCATCAGTGCGCAAGCCAAAGCTGCAGCTGCAAAATACTTCTTATTCATAACTTGTTTTTCCTTTTTAATCTTAATCACAAATTCACAAACAATCCATTTTTAAGAATTGTTCATTTACAAAAATACGTATATCCCCAGAATACTGCACCATATTTTGAATTATTTTCTATCTTTGCATACTGAACGGTAACGTTTACCGGGCATTTAAAGTTTCAAAGTAATAAATGAGTAAAGTATTGATTATCGGTGCAGGCGGTGTAGGTACCGTTGTTGCACACAAAGTGGCTCAGCATCCGGAAGTCTTTTCTGAAATCATGATTGCCAGCCGCACACAGTCAAAATGCGACGCAATTGTCAAAGCAATTGGTAACCCCAACATCAAGACCGCTAAGGTAGATGCCGACAATGTGGATGAACTTGTGTCTTTATTCAACAGTTTTAAACCCGAAATCGTTATTAACGTAGCACTTCCCTACCAGGATTTAACGATTATGGAAGCGTGTCTTCAGGCGGGAGTGAACTACCTGGATACAGCAAACTACGAGCCTAAAGACGAGGCACACTTTGAATACAGCTGGCAGTGGGCATACAAAAAACGCTTTGAAGATGCCGGACTGACTGCCATTCTGGGCTGCGGATTCGACCCGGGAGTAAGTGGAGTATACACCGCATACGCAGCAAAACATCATTTCGATGAAATCCACTACCTGGACATCGTAGACTGCAATGCCGGAAATCACCACAAGGCTTTCGCTACCAACTTCAATCCGGAAATCAACATCCGCGAAATCACACAGAACGGACGTTATTACGAAAACGGACAATGGGTTACTACCCAGCCGCTGGAATTCCACAAAGACCTGACTTATCCTAACATCGGTCCGCGTGATTCTTATCTTCTGTATCACGAAGAACTGGAATCACTTGTCAAGAATTTCCCGACCATCAAGCGTGCCCGTTTCTGGATGACTTTCGGACAGGAATACCTGACTCACTTGCGTGTAATCCAGAACATCGGTATGGCCAGCATCGAACCTATCAACTACAACGGTATGGAAATCGTTCCTTTGCAGTTCCTGAAAGCCGTGCTGCCTAACCCGCAAGACCTTGGCGAAAACTACGAAGGCGAAACTTCAATCGGTTGCCGTATCCGTGGTATCAAAGACGGAAAAGAACATACTTATTATGTATACAACAACTGCTCTCACCAGGCAGCTTATCAGGAAACAGGCATGCAGGGCGTAAGCTACACCACCGGTGTACCGGCCATGATTGGTGCCATGATGTTCCTGAAAGGCTTGTGGAAGCGTCCGGGTGTATGGAATGTAGAAGAATTCGATCCGGATCCATTCATGGAAGCTTTGAACAAATACGGATTGCCTTGGCATGAAGTATTCGACGGTGACCTGGAACTGTAATCACATTACCTTAACCATAAAAAGAATCAAGAATGAAGAAGGAGTACTCATTCTTCGTTCCTGATTCTTTTTTTCTAAAAATTTCCCTTACGATATGAATATTGGAGACAAAGCTCCCGAAATACTGGGAATCAACGAAAAAGGTGAAGAAATCCGCCTGAGCAATTATGCAGGCAAAAAAATCGTACTCTATTTTTACCCTAAAGACATGACTTCCGGCTGTACGGCACAGGCTTGCAACCTTCGCGACAACTATGCCGAACTCAAGCAAGCGGGTTACGAAGTAATCGGCGTCAGCATCAACGACGAGAAGTCACACCAGAAATTCATCGAAAAGAACCAGCTTCCGTTCACACTGATTGCCGATACGGAACACAAGCTGGTAGAGACTTTCGGTGTATGGGGAGAAAAAAGCATGTACGGACGCAAATACATGGGTACCTTCCGTACCACTTTCATCATTAACGAAGAAGGCATTATCGAACGGATTATTTCTCCTAAAGAAGTAAAGACCAAAGATCATGCCTCACAAATCTTACAGTAATTTATGGCAAAAAAAGACGAATTAGAGTTTGAAGGTGGCATTGAAAATGCCCCGAAACCCAATAACAGCGAAAAGCTGAAAGCCCTGCAGGCCGCCATGGACAAGATTGAAAAGAGCTTTGGAAAAGGCTCTATCATGAAAATGGGCGACGACCACGTGCAGGAAGTAGAAGTCATCCCGACCGGTTCTATCGCCTTGAACGCCGCACTCGGTGTAGGCGGTTATCCGAAAGGACGTATCATCGAAATCTACGGTCCGGAATCATCTGGTAAGACCACACTGGCCATTCATGCCATTGCTGAAGCACAGAGAGCAGGCGGTATCGCTGCTTTCATCGATGCTGAGCATGCATTCGACCGTTTCTATGCTGCCAAGTTAGGAGTGGACATCGACAACTTGTGGATTTCACAGCCCGACAACGGTGAACAGGCGCTGGAAATCGCCGAACAGCTGATCCGTTCATCGGCCATCGACATCATTGTCATCGACTCTGTAGCTGCCCTTACCCCGAAAGCTGAAATCGAAGGCGACATGGGCGACAACAAGGTAGGCTTGCAAGCCCGCCTGATGTCACAGGCACTGCGTAAGCTGACTTCTGCCATCAGCAAGACCAACACCACTTGTATCTTCATCAACCAGTTGCGTGAGAAGATCGGTGTGATGTTCGGTAACCCCGAAACTACCACTGGTGGTAACGCCCTGAAGTTCTATGCTTCTGTCCGTCTGGACATCCGTCGCGCTACTCAGCTGAAAGACGGCGAAGAAGTCATCGGTAACCAGGTACGTGTCAAAGTTGTAAAGAACAAGGTAGCTCCTCCTTTCCGCAAAGCCGAATTCGACATCATGTTCGGTGAAGGTATCTCTCGCAGCGGTGAAATTATCGACTTGGGAGCTGAATTAGGCATCATCAAGAAGAGTGGTTCATGGTACAGCTACAACGACACCAAATTAGGTCAAGGACGTGATGCGGCCAAACAGTGCATCCAGGATAATCCGGAACTGGCCGACGAACTGGAAAAACTGATTTTTGACGCATTGAAAGACAAGGAATAAACTTATTCTTTATCTATATAGAAAACGGATTCACCGTGCTGGATTTCAGCGGGTGAATCCGTTTTTTTGTGGCATCAATATCGCCTATAAGTTGGAATACAATATAAAAAAATGCTACAAAAGAGATTCTTTAATTTATAATAAACTTACCCGAATGATTCAAAATATCAAACTCATTTTTTACATTTCAATAACATTTATCAACACTACACCTAATAAAAACTTCCGATACGCCCCATTATGAGAACGTATCATTTGAGATGCCCAATAATTGGGTATGGACGACAGTAGATGAATTATGTGATGTTGTTAGAGGAGGATCTCCACGTCCTGCAGGAGATGAAAAATATTATAATGGAGCAATTCCTTTTTTAAAAGTAGCAGATTTAACTAAAGATGATGAGATATATGTATATAAAGCAGAATATGCAATAAAAGAGGCCGGCCTGAAAAAAACTAGATTGGTTAATGAAGGAACATTATTATTGACAAATAGTGGAGCAACTTTAGGCGTACCTAAAATTACTACTTTTTCAACGACTTTTAACGATGGTATTGCTGCTTTTCTTTATATAAATAAAGAAATACAGCTGTATTTATATTGGTTTCTTAAATCAAAGACAGATAGTTTTAGAAAAATAGACCAAGGTGCAGCCCAACCAAATCTTAATACAGATTTAATAAAATCGATACCAATTCCTTTACCACCTCTTACAGAGCAAAAACGGATAATAAAAGAAATAAAACGGTGGTTTTCTCTCATTAACCAAATAGACCAAAATAAATCAGACTTACAGACAATCATCAAGCAAGCCAAAAGCAAGATACTAGACCTTGCCATTCATGGTAAACTCGTACCACAAGATCCAAATGACGAACCCGCATCAGAACTGCTCAAGCGCATCAATCCGAGTACTAAAATTACTTGTGATAACGCGCAGTATAGGAAGATTCCTAAAAATTGGTGCGCCTGCAAATTGGTTGATATATGTTCTTTCTTGTCGAGAGGAAAATCACCCAAATACTCGGAAGAAGATAAAACATACCCGGTATTTGCTCAAAAATGTAATCTAAAAGATGGTGGCGTATCATTAGAGCAAGCAAAATTTTTAGACCCTTCTACGATTAACAAGTGGAATGAAGTTTACAAATTACAAACTGGGGATATTCTTGTAAATTCAACGGGTACTGGCACTGCTGGAAGAACAAGATTATTTAATACAAATTGCTTGGGTAACTATCCATTTGTAGTTCCTGATTCACATGTTTCTGTTGTAAGAGTATTAAAAAGTATTTGTCCTCAGTATGTTTATGCTTATATATCTTCTGACTCTATACAACAGTATATGGAAGAGAATCTTGCAGGAAGCACAAACCAAAAGGAATTATATATTGGGGTTTTAGAAAATATGCATATATTCTTACCTCCTCTTGCTGAACAATACCGTATAGTTGCCAAGATAGAAAAGCTATTCTCTTCACTTGACAATATACAAAAAGCCTTAGAAGTGTAAGTAATTGCACTTCTAAAGGCTATTGACAGACTACCAGTTCACGACTTTATCTACAATTTTTTGCTGTTCACTTGCTGTACGGCGAAGATAAATGCGGGTTGTTTCAATACTTTCATGCCCCATAAGGTCGGCAAGTAGAGCGAGATCATTGAAACGGTCAAGAAAGTTTTTGGCAAAACGATGACGGAATGAATGAGGGTAAACCACTTCTTTGTTCATTCCATATTTTTCTGCAAAATGTTTGAGTTGTGATGCTATACCACGAGTGGTAATACGCTGCCCAAAACGATTTAGAAAGATATATCCAGATGTTAAGCCTTGGCCTTTTAACCATTTATCTGCCTCTGTTCGTAGAGTCTTAGGTATATATAACCTACGAATCTTTCCACCTTTACTATATAGGTCAAGATAACCTACACCGATATGTTCCGCTTTGATATGGAGCAATTCACTAACTCGTGCTCCGGTAGCAGCCATAAACCACACTATAAAATACCATTCATCATAACCATCTGTCTTGAGTCTGGCTTTGAGAAATTTATAATCTGCATCACTGATTACGTTTTCCAAAAAATTCTTCTGTTGTACCTTTACAAACTTCACTTTCAATTTTTCTTGCTTTGTAAACTCCAGATACTTGTTAATTCCCTGCAAACGAAGATTGACAGTTTGAGGTTTGAAGTTTTCGACTAAATCCCCCTTGTATGCTAAAAGGTTCTTCTTGTTCACTTCTCCATAATGATTGAGAAAATATTCTACAGTCCACACATACGAGTTAATAGTGTTTCTAGCAAGATTAGTTCTTGCTAAATGATTTTTGAATTTTGTTACCATACTACATTGATTTAAAATGAATATGATAATAATATAAAAAAACGTATCGCGCATTATACGCAGTTACCTAAAGGATGGTCAGTTGCCCCCATGCAAATACTATGTTCTTTGATTGATGGCAATAAACAAAATGGCATAGAACGAATAAATCTTGATGTCAAATATTTGCGTGGTGAACGAGAACCGAAGACTTTAACTTCAGGCAAATTTATACCTGCAAATTCTCTTTTAATTTTAGTTGATGGGGAGAACTCTGGTGAGGTATTCAGAACTCCAATCGAAGGTTATCAAGGTAGCACTTTCAAACAGTTGTCTATCAACGAAAATATGAATACAGAATATTTGTTACAAGTTATCAACTTTTATAGAAAATTATTGCGAGAGAACAAGATTGGCTCTGCCATTCCTCATTTAAACAAGAAGCTGTTTAAAGAAATCAAAGTTTCTATACCACCCTATAAGGAGCAACAAAGGATAGTAGATTCTATAAATAAAGCGTTTATGTTTCTAGATATGATAATGGAGAATTTATAAACTCTCCATTATCATATCTAATTTAGCAAAGATACTGTGAACGGCAAAAACAATTCGTTTTTGCTCTTTTTGGGGTGGTATTGGTATCTCTAATTTAGAATATTCAGAAATCCAATATCGTTTATGAGTGTCACCTATTAATCTTGTTATGCTCATAAAGATTGCTACATAATCAATCTCAACATTTTGATTTACTTTAAGTATTTTCATTGCCGATGATTTTACCTTGAAAGGGAAATTAACCAGTTTTGAATCTGTTGTAAAATCATCAAATATTATACAAGGAAGATTTGAATATATACCTGTCGTTTCATTAGTATAGCCAATTATAAAAGACTTACCAGCCGTCAAAACAGGAGTTGAATAAGAAGTATCATAATCCGTAGATTCTACGATATAATCCGTTGGTTGTTCATAATCAGTAATTTGCTCAAGTCTACAAATAGCCCATCCTTTAGGTAACTGCGTATAATGCGCGTTATCACAAGTAATCTCAGCTTTCGGGTTGATGCGCTTGAGCAGTTCTGATGCTGGCTCATCATTCGGGTCTTGAGGCACAAGTTTGCCGTGTATCGCCAAATCAAGTATCTTGCTTTTAGTCTTTTTAACGATAAATTGTAAATCGGTTTTACTTTGTTCAATTTCATCAATAAAAGCAAACCAGCGCTCTATTTCTATTATTATCCTTTCTTGCTCAGGAAGCGGTGGTAGAGGAATAGCTGTGTTGACAATTATTTCTTTCGAGATATTGGGTTGTGCTCCCCCACCTCCTTTTGCTATAAATATATCCCTATGAGATAAAAGAAAATAAAATAGGTAGTATTGAGTTATTGCATAATATTCAATACAGGCGCAACATGCTTGGTTTGTTGTTGCCGGGAAAGTGAGTATTCCCAATTTTCCTATTGTTGCCCCATACATAGCCATAAGAACACTTCCTGTAGGATTTATTTTAGCTGAAGAATTTGCAACTGCTTCTTCTGTAATACTTTCTGGAATATTAATAATTAAACCATCATTTAAGTCACCAGTTTTAAGCCATGGAATATTTCCACCATAATAAGATTTATTGGAACGACTTGGTGTTCCACCTGACTGCCAAATACCAATATTCCCTAAAGTTGTCCATACCCAATTCCCCGGTATCTCAAATGGTACGTTCTCATAATGGGGCGTATCGGAAGTTTTAGTTGTTTTTTTACTACGCTTTATTTTTCCCTCTTTTATCAAACGTTCCTTCTCTGCTTTAATGCGTTCAAGCAATACAGATGCAGGTTCGTCATTCGGATCTTGAGGAACAAGTTTACCACGAATGGCGAGATCTAATATTTTTTGACGTAATTTCTTTGTATCCATTTCGGCTAGTCTTTGTTTAAGAATAGATTGCAAAACTCATTCAGCTGTTGCTGCATGCGTTCTTGCGGAATGAGAATGCGTTTGTATTCAGCAATCATGGTAGGACTCATGCTTCGACTCATAGCATATTCTACTACTACCCGGTCTGCTTCAGGGCAGAGAATGATACCAATAGACGGATTTTCGTTTGAACGTTTTACATCCCGATCGAGTGCTTCCAAATAAAATTCTAGTTGCCCAAGGTCACGAGGATGAAACTTCGTCTTTTTTAATTCCACAGCAACCAATGCCTGTAAACCACGATGAAAGAACAGTAAGTCAGCCTTGAATGTAGATGTTCCTATATTAAGACGATATTCCTGATCCATGAATATAAAATCCTTTCCCAGTTCAAGAATAAACTGTTTCATGTGTTCTACCAAGCCATTTCTTAGTTTTGATTCACTATGCTTTTTAGGCAGATTGAGAAAATCTACAAACAGAGTATCTTTAAACAAAATTGGTGCATTAGGATATCTTTCGAGTAATCCTTTTGACATATTGTCCTTATTACCTAATAAACCTACATAAGTCTGATTGGAAATGCAACGTTGCATTTCTTTATAAGAAAGATGTTCCTTGTTGGCGTAGAGAATGTAAAATATACGTTCCTCATTACTTTTGCAGCGGCATAGAATTTCTATATGATTGGACAATGTAGTTAGTTCCAATATTTTAGGCATTTGTCCAGCTGTTGACTGAACAATTTGTGTAACCATTGACTGCACAATTGTAGCTGATTCTTGTACATGGTTGCCTGCTTCAATTTGTGCAGATGCCGTCTGCACAAATTCTGTATTCAAATATTGTTTTATTGCCGCTATAAATGTTTCCGATGAATACTCATCATAAAACATTACCATATTATAAATGCTTCTCTTACTATATCCTTTTAGGTCAGGGCGTTGAGAACGTATATATTCGGATAATTGTGAAACGACTTTACTTCCCCATTCTTCGCTCCTCAGCTTGGCCGATACATATCCGCCTACATGCCATGCAGTAAGCAGCAATTCTTCGTTGACTACTCTTGAAGCATTGCTTTTATGTTGGAGAATAATATCTACGATTTCTCCGAATTGTTGTTCTATTGATTTTGCGATGTCATTATTCTTCATACGCTTAATCTTCATTTATGTTTGCAAGCAGCTTCTCAAGTTCTGCAACTGCTGAGCTAATAGTTTTACTTTTCTCTTTTATATCAGCCATCAACTCTGCCAAGGAGCGGTCATCCGACTCTCCTCCTTGTTTTATCCAGGTTATATCAAGGCTTGTCTTGTCACGAGTGAGAATATCATCTACCGGATATTTACGCCAACGCCCTTGAGGATTATTGTCTGCATCATACGTTTCTTTGCGCCCTTCTAAATTTCCTGCATTATAGCATGTGACAAAATCATCCAAATGATGTCTCTCTAATTTATTAGTAGCAAGCGTATGTTTGATGTCGGTACGATAATCATAGAACCAAATCTCTTTTGTCGGTTGTCCTTTTGTAAAAAACAATACATTGGCCTTTACACCTTGCGCATAGAATATACCAGTGGGCAAACGAAGTATCGTATGTAAGTTGAAGTCCGAAAGTAATTTCTTGCGGATTGTTTCTCCGGCACCGCCTTCAAAAAGTACATTGTCTGGCAATACTACAGCTGCACGACCTCCGGTTTTTAGCATCAACATCATGTGTTGAAGAAAATTCAACTGGTTGTTCTTCGTTTCTACATAGAAATCCGGACGGTTAATATCCACAGAACCTGCCGGACGAGTGCCGAAAGGAGGATTGGCAAGTATTACATCTACAAGAGTGGATGGTTCTTTCTCCAAAGAATCCTCGCAAACAATCGGACTACGATCTGTTCCCACCCCATGCAAATAAAGATTCATAGACGCAAGCGTTACTACCAATGGAGTATTATCTACACCATGTAAGGCTTTGTTACGCAAGAAATCGCGTTTCTCTTTACTTGAAGACTGCTCTTTCATATAATCGTATGCCGTCAAGAGAAAACCTCCGGTACCACAGGCTGGGTCACAAACCGTTTCCCCAATTTGTGGAGCTATGCAATCTACCATTGCTTTGATGAGTGGGCGTGGAGTAAAGTACTGACCGGCACCACTTTTCTTGTCCTGCCCATTCTTTTCAAGGATACTTTCGTAGATAGCACCTTTCACGTCTCCATCCATGATCAGCCATTGCTCTTCATCAATCATGGTAATGACTTTTTTCAAATAGACTGGCTTGTCAATCTTGTTTTGCGCTTTTGTATAAATTGTACCGATAAGATTTTCCTGTTCACTCAACAATTTCAGGGTATCTTCATATTGCCTTACCAAATCCAAACCGTCAAGAGATATTAAATCACTCCATTGATAACCAGATGGTATTGCTGATTCTTCTCCAAACATTTCTACATTCTCTGCGTCCATCTTTAAAAATAGAAGATAGGTGAGCTGTGTAATATAATCTGTAAAACCGATACCTTGTCCGGCAAGAGTTGTTGCCAGATTCCAAACTTTTTTGGTGAGCGATTGCTCCGTTATGTTATTTGTTGCCATATATTTATGCTGCTTTTCTTAAAACTATAAATGTATATAAAGACTGTAATGCCTCATCAGCTTTTCGCATACTGCCGAATGCACGAATCATCTGTGCAGCTTGAGTCACATCATCCTCACGAATCTCTTTAATTGTACAAGCACCGTTCGATGCGATATAATCCACAATACGACTGATGACTTCACGTTGTTTATCTGTTATTTCACGTTGATTTTGCCCTATCCACAGATTAAAATATTGCTTGGAAGTAGAAATGGCACTATCTAACCGCTCAATCTGGTGTAAAGCAAAGCGTACAAGCTGTATGATATTAGTCAAAGCATCACTCTCTTCTTTCGTAGAAGAACGTCGAACACTATTTGGATTCAGAATAGCGTATGAGTTCCACAATTGCTTGGAAGTAAAATGATTGTTAGCCATCTTGAGTTTGTTTTCCAAATCTTTTAGCATTGAATAGGTAATCGGCTCACCTTCATTATTATAAATTATGCGTAAGGCTTCTATTTCATCGCTATGCTCATTGCAGAAATCTTCAAAAGCTTCTGTTATACTTTTGGCTTCTTCTATTGAAAATCCTTTAGAAATAAGCGTGTCCTCGCCAGGCATCAGGGTATTTACAAATCCGGCTGCAAGAATAAGTAAATACCGGCGTGCATCTGCATGATTAGCGAGTGGTGATACTAAGCCCTTTCGTTCATTGTTAGGCTCATTTGTATTTACAAACGGAGGAAGAATGTTGTTTTCCAATGCCTCATAAATCCTTGAAGCAAGTTCTTTCATGTCGTCATTAGCCAAACGTACGAACTCATTCCGCTGTAAATTATCAGCTTTGTTGTATATTCTAGAAAGTGTTGCTGCAAGACGTTTCAGATGCTCATCAGGAAGGTAACCATGAGTAATCTGTTCCAGCAGTTCTTTAAGGGTTATTATTTTGGTTGTTGGCCTATCAATCAACATATGCGTTTTCATTTCGTGTTCAGTAACACCTACAGCATCAACCAAATAGAAACAATCTTTACTGACTGCATTCGGAGTAACATTCCGCAACTGTTCGTCTCCGATTGTACGCACACCACGCCCTTTCATCTGTATATAAAGCGGTAAAGATTCAACATCACGCATGAAAATCAATACTTCAAGAGGCTTAACATCTGTACCTGTTGCTACTAATGTACAAGTTACGGCAATTCTGAAATCCTTATCATTCCGGAACTGACGTATCAATTCATTACTATCACCTGCAGAATAAGTTATTTTCTGCACAAAATGGTCATCTGTACGTCCAAACACTTCTTTCGCAATCTGTACAATATTGGTAGCATGAGCCTCATTTAGAGCAAAGATTAACGTCTTTGGCAAATAGTCAAAATTAGCTTCCCGCTGAGGGTCATTGAATAATTCAGTATAGACTACATCGCGATAAGTAGACAAAATAAGTTTTATTTGCGCTGGATTGACGACACTTCTGTTCAGCTCTTTACTCGTATAAGCTTTCGTTTCTTTGCTGGATATGGTTTTTACAACTCCGGTATATCGGGTTTCTTCCCTTATTTTCTCCCCCTCCAATATGGCACCACCATTTTCTGTAACTTGTGTTTTGATCCGATATACACGGCAATCTACATTTACACCATCAACGATACTTTTCTCTAATGTGTAGTTAACTATGCGATTATTGTTAAAGAATGCCATTGTTTCTGGAATTGGTGTGGCTGTCAATCCTACAAGTCTGGCTGTATCAAAATATTCCAATACCTTACGCCAATTCCCATAAATGGAGCGGTGACACTCATCTATGATAATCAAATCAAAGTAATCATGTGGTAAATTGGGATTAGGAGGCAATACAACTTCTTCTGTAGGTTCATTATCATCATCGTTGTCATTATCCTCAATAGAATCTCCTTTCAGAAAAGAAAAAAGACGCTGTATTGTCGAAATAACAACATTGCTATCAGATGGTATAGAAGAGGAACGAAGACGGTTTACTGTAAATATTGTATTGAATGCATCTCCATTTTCTGTCAGCCGAAAAGTTCCAAATTCTCCCTCTGCCTGTTTACCGAGGTTATTTCTGTCCACAAGAAATAATACTCTTCGCATTGGAGTATATGAAAGAAGACGATATGCAGCAAGACATGCGGTATATGTCTTACCTGCACCTGTTGCCAATACCATCAAGGCGCGATTCTGACCACTCCTGAAACTTTTTTCCAGTTTAGTAACAGCCTCATACTGACAATCACGTAATCCTTTTTTTCGCAAAGTTGGGAGTCCGGCAAAATAATCATTTATTCCCAACAACTTAACCAATTCATAAGGAGTGGGAATCGTCATAATCTGATTAAAACATGAATCTTGCTTCCGGAAATCACAAAAATATAGATCTTTGCCATTTGAAGTAAAAATAAAAGGCAATGGTTTCTGATATGTCTGATAAATCTTAGGAACATTTCGCGCATACAAAACAGCCTGATTACATACTTTATCAGAGAAGGCATCTATTTCTTCTCTTTTAGCCTCAAGCACCCCAACAGCTTTGCCATTAATGAAAAGGAAATAGTCAGCCTCAAGATTACCTTTCAATAATCCTTCTCTTATAGCTACTGCGGTACAAGTCGGTTCATACTCATCTCTATCTACGACTTTCCATCCTGCATCGCTAAACCACTGATCTATTTTCTGTCTTGCTTTTTCTTCTGGTGTCATATGTTCCTATATTTTCGCATTATCGGAAGTTATACACTTAAAAAATAATAATGGACGTTCATAACATTATAGGTATCAATTCACAAAAAACTTTTACCCAACTTTAATAGTTATGACTGACGATACCTTTTTAAAAACGGGCCCTATCCTAATTTCCATATTTAGATGTAATTATATTATGCAAATATAACAAATTATATCAGACAGATTTTTGAGTTTTTATACTTTTCTTTCTGTGACAGAGATTTACTCAACACACCATATCATGTATTTTTTACTGATTCACACTATACAAGTCTACCCCGCAGTCAACATACACTTACAGCATAATAGTTTGCTGAATCAACTATAAAGAAAAACCACCCCCAGGTTTATCAGCAAACCCTCTCACACATTCTACGTTTCGCGTAGCAAAAACCTACGTTTCACGATAGGAAAACGTACGTTTCCGCCAAGGAACACATAAGTTTCCCGTTCGAGAAACATAAAAAAGACAAAAGAAAATAAGCATATACGCCACGGCATTCAGCACTTATCAAATGAAGATTCCCTTACATGTTTCCTCTTTTCCCAGGCAAGCAATACCCCAAGCGATTTGTCTTATTTTTTCTTTTTCTTTCTTTTTCTTGATAAAAAGCGAGGGAAAATACAGAAAAATACGTTATATTTACCACTGAGAATAAAATAACAGGTAACTAAAAAACAAAACTATGACACTAAAACACTCGCTTTCTTTCATATTTTGCCTGGCTTTTACCACCATCGCAGCTTGGGCGCAGAGTAACAAGTTTTCAAACTCCATCTTCCGCTTTGCCACTCGTGCCGAAGGACAAATGCTGATTACGGAACTGGATGACTATACCCGCAACTGGAACCAGTTTGACATTGACGTGCGTCTGCAAAAGCCGCAAGGACGCAAATCACAGCTGTTGCAGTTTGCCATGGAACAGACACTCAACTGGAGTGACGCAGAAAAAGAGCGTATCAGCAAGGCAATGAAAAGCCTGGATGCAGAAATCAAGAAACAAAGTTACAACCTCGATTTCCCGAAAGAAATCATCTTTGTAAAAACTACCCAGAAGGAAGAAGGCAATGCAGAGGCCTACACTCGCGTAAACTGGATTGCCATCGGCGAGCATGCGTTGAAGGAAGCTTCGGATGCAGACCTGAAATACCTTGTAGCCCATGAGTTGTTTCACCTGCTGACACGCCAGAATTCCAACTTCAAGAAAGACATTTACAAGGTTATCGGATTCACAGTGATTGAAAAAGAAATTATCTTCCCGTCCGATTTAGCAGAAATTCGTATTTCCAATCCGGACATCAGCCGATATGACAGTTACGGCACGTTTACCATCGGCGGACAGAAGCAATACTGCACCATGGTGATTTATACCGACAGACCTTATGACGGAAAAACGCTCTTCGACTACCTGAAAGTGGGACTTGTACCTTTGAACGGTGATTTTGTTCCTGTTCAGAAGGCTGGAAAAACAATCATTTATGCACTGGATGAAGCGGAAGATTTCTACACACAAGTAGGAAAGAACACCAACTATCTCATTCATCCGGAAGAAATCATGGCAGACAACTTTGCCTTCACGCTGACTGGCAAGAAGGACCTTGCTAATCCGGAAATAATCCAGAATGTACAAAAAGTGCTGAAGGCCAAAAACCGATAAACAATCTACTTTCACAGATATAAAAAAAGTCAGGCAACCGCAAAGTGCCTGACTTTTTTATGACTTATGAGGTTATCTTTTCCGGTAATCCTTCTCGATGGCTAAGGTTATCCAGTTGGCTAAAGCCTGACGATTGTCGGCAATGACCAGACGTTTCTGATCCTGCGCATTCTGGATATTTCCAACTTCCAGGAAAACAGCTACCGGAGTCGTGTTGCGAAGTACGAACAGGTTACGTTCGCTCACCGTACCATCGAATCCGCGGTTGGGCTGATGGCGGTCATACTTGGAACGGAAAGTCCGCTGTATTTCCCTCGCCAGTCGTTTTCCTTTTGAACTGCCCGGTGCATGATAGAAATACACATCTGTCTGGTTGTTTCGGGCCCGACTGTCTACATGGATAAATACGGCACGCTTGTAGCTGCTCTTATCCTTCCGATACATGCGGTTCACCGCATCACAACGCTGTTGCAGGCGGGCTACCTGATTCAACGGAATGGCTTTTCCCATGCAAGTTTCCCGCTTGCTGTTATTCAGAACAGCCTGGTCACGAATCCCATCCTTTGCATCCTGAATGATAAAATGCACTTTGGCTCCACGTTTCATCAACTCGCGCCCCAAGCGGAGAATGATGTCGTAAGCATACTCATCTTCATGCAATTCTTTTCCGCGGTATTTGCCAATGCAGCCAGGATCCGGTCCCCCATGTCCGCTGACAAGATAGAAAGTGGCTCCTTTCAAAGAACTGGAAGTTACCGCATACGACGCATATTTCTTTCCAAACAGCGGTTCATAATGTCCCTTTTTCTTTCCCGTCATTCCCGAAGGGAAGCACAGCAAGCCACACAAAATCAAACATAAGAACTTCTTCATCACTTCAGCAGTTCATCTATCTTCTTACAAAGAGAAGCAAACTCCTCTTCATTATACAAGCGGGTCATCATCACGATTTTACCCTCCTTATCTATCAGCACGTTACGGGTGATTCCGGCATTGCGTTCCGCATATTTGGCAAAAATATCTGCTCCCGGATCAAGTCCTAACGGATAAGTCACTCCTGTCTGCTTGGCAAAGGCTTTCACTCGTTCCAGCGGCTCGTCACGGTCAATTCCATAAAGCGCAAAGGAAGCATTGTCCTTATGTTTCTGCCAGATGTCTTTTTCAATAAAAGGCATTTCCTTACGGCATACTCCACACCAGCTTGCGGTAAACTGCAACATGACTACCTTTCCCTTAAGTTCTGACAATTTCACCTTGCGTCCGTCCGTCAGCTTCATTTCAAAGTCGGGAGCCGTATCGCCTACCTTGACAATATATCCGGCAGCATCAGGAACCGGCTGAGAGGCTGTAAGTGGTGCATGGCCGCCTAAAAGTCCCATCAATGTCAATGCAAAAATAAGCTTCTTCATACTCATTCTAAATTATATTTCGGCTCAAAGATAGTACAAAAAATTAAAATACAGACACATTCGGCAAGAAACCTGTCTGCAAAAAGAATATCAGAAAGTGCGAAAAGGGCCGAAAGAAAATGCTTTTTATTACTTTTCGGTATGTTTATACAGAAACTTTATTAACTTTGCGAATTATGAAGAACAAAGCGTACACCCTTGCGCTTTTATTGTAAATCAACATAAAAGAGAAGAACTATGGATTGCACAAACATCATCGGAGAAAAAATAAAATCGCTCCGAACCAATCAAGAAATAAGTATACAGGAACTGGCAGAACGCGCAGGGCTGACCGTGGAACAGGTAAGTCGCATTGAGGAAAACATTGACATTCCTTCGCTGGCTCCGCTGATTAAAATAGCACGTGCATTGGGAGTACGTCTGGGCACTTTCCTGGACGACCAGACCAGTGAAGCCGGACCGGTTATCTGCCGCAAAGGTGAGGCGGACGATACCATCGGATTTTCAAACAACGCTACGCATGCCCGCCAGCACATGCATTATCATTCATTGTCAAAAAGCAAGGTGGACCGTCACATGGAACCGTTCATCATCGACATCGACGCCAACGACGAAAAAGACTTCTTTCTGTCGGCACATGAAGGAGAAGAGTTTATCATGGTACTGAAAGGGGAACTGGAAATCAGTTATGGAAAAAGTAACTATCGCCTGAAAGAGGGAGATACCATTTATTATGATTCCATCGTACCGCACCATGTACACACAGCCGAAGGACAGGCTGCACAAATTCTGGCCGTAGTCTACACTCCGGTATAAGTCTCACACAAATCTTCAACGACATGTTACAACTTTCTGAAAAAACATTAGGCGACTGGCTGGAGCATTGGGCGGAAGTGACTCCGGACAAAGAATACATTGTATATTCCGACCGCAACTTGCGTTTTACGTGGAAACAGTTTAACGAGCGTGTGGACCACATGGCCAAAGGTTTGCTGGCCATCGGCGTGAAAAAAGATACTCACGTGGGCATCTGGGCCCGCAATGTGCCCGACTGGCTGACATTTCTGTATGCCTGTGCCAAAATTGGTGCCGTGGCCGTTACGGTCAACACGAACTACAAGCAGGCGGAACTGGAGTACCTCTGCGAAAACTCCGACATGCATACTCTGTGTATCGTAGACGGAGAAAAGGACAGCAACTTCGTGGAAATGACCTACACCATGCTGCCCGAACTGAAACTCTTCGAACGGGGCCACATGAAGAGCAAACGCTTCCCTCACATGCGCAATGTGGTGTACATCGGTCAGGAGAAATACCGGGGTATGTATAACACGGCAGAGATTCTGCTGTTAGGAAGCAACATTGACGATGAGGAACTGATTAACGCCAAGAAACTGGTAAGCTGCCATGATACGGTGAACATGCAGTATACTTCCGGTACTACGGGATTCCCGAAAGGGGTCATGCTTACCCATTATAATATTGCCAACAACGGATTTCTAACCGGTGAGCACATGAAGTTCACGGCCGATGATAAGTTGTGCGTATGTGTTCCGCTTTTCCATTGCTTCGGTGTGGTACTGGCCACCATGAACTGCCTGACGCATGGCTGCACACAGGTCATGATAGAACGCTTCGATCCGTTGCTCGTACTGGCTTCCATACACAAGGAACGCTGTACGGCTCTCTACGGTGTACCGACCATGTTCATTGCCGAACTGCATCACCCCATGTTCCCCATGTTCGACTTGTCGAGCCTGCGCACGGGTATCATGGCCGGCTCTCTCTGCCCTGTGGAACTGATGAAACAGGTGGAAGAAAAAATGTTTATGCGCGTCACCAGTGTATACGGACTGACAGAGGCCTCACCGGGTATGACCCACAGCCGCATTGACGACGATCCGGAAGTACGTTACACCACTGTAGGACATGACTTTGAGTTCACGGAAGTGAAAGTAATCGACCCAAATACCGGAGAAGAATGCCCGGTAGGTGTACAAGGCGAAATGTGTAACCGAGGGTACAACACCATGAAAGGTTACTACAAAAACCCGGAAGCCACAGCCGAGGTGATTGACGCCAACGGATTCCTACATTCCGGTGACTTGGGAGTAAAAGATGAAAACGGAAACTATCGCATTACGGGCCGCATCAAGGACATGATTATTCGCGGAGGAGAAAATATTTACCCGCGCGAAATCGAAGAATTCCTCTACAAGATGCCGGGCATCAAGGATGTGCAGGTGGCCGGAGTTCCTTCCAAAAAATACGGCGAGGCAGTGGGAGCTTTCATCATCCTGCACGAAGGATACACCATGAACGAATTTGATGTACGTGAGTTTTGTCAGGGAAAAATAGCCCGCTACAAAATTCCCAAATACATTTTCTTCGTAAAGGAATTCCCCATGACAGGAAGCGGAAAAATCCAGAAATTCAAACTGAAAGATTTAAGTCTGAAACTGTGTGCCGAACAAGGCATCGAAATCATATAAAAAACGGCCCGGAATCCTTCTTTCTCAAGAACAGATTCCGGGCCGGAATTTTATCGACAAATTGCTTGATTTATTTCTTTACAATCTTCACCAGCAATGTCTTGCTGTCTAAGTTGCCTTTGGTGTCGTATGCTTCCGATTTCACCAGTCCCACTCCTTTGGCATACCATTCAGTCACGCGCAGTGTAGTGGTTTTCAGCACAATCTTTGTACGCTGCAGGTAAGAAATCTTCACACAGTCAAACTTTCCGGCTGTAGTGCTGATGGTTTCATTTCCCATGTAAGCTGCACCAGACACATTCACTTCATTCTTCAACATATTACGAACTACCTGATAAGAGCGGTCAGGAATACTTTCCCCACCTTTGGCACCGTCTTTGATAGTAAATGAATTATCGCCTTTAAACTTGAGCTTCTCCAGCAAACCTAAACGGGCAGCCTCGTTGTATTTAGCAGGGTCGGAATCAGAATCCACATACGGACCGTACATCAAATCTTCCGTACATACCGTATTGGCTCCATCGTAGCTCCAGTTGAACAAGGTATAGCTAGTATTGTTCTTTGCCTTTGTAGTGACAATCTTATCATAGTAGGCAGCCTGAAGCTTTCCGTCCACTTTCTCTACCTTACTTACGGTCATGGTTTCATCCGATGTGCTCTGACCGATTTCATCGTAATTCACATAGTGCAGTTCTGTACCCTCTGTCGTGCAGAAATATTGTGCCTGCATGGAATGGCAAGCCAAAACCGCTGCCACCAAAAACATTAGCCTCTTCATAGTTTTATCTTTTAAAGTAAAATACGGTGCAAACATACAAATTTCTTTCTTTTTTCTGCCTATCTTTGCCACAGAAAAAACATTAAATCAGTTTATCATGGGATTATTATCATCTTTATTCGGAAAAAGTAAATCCGATGCAAACGAACAAGAAAAACAAGACAAGAAGAATTTTGACATCCTGAAATATGACGGCATCCGTGCCCGCAACATGGGTAAGCTGCCCTACGCCATCAAATGTTTTGAAGAAGCAGTGGCACATCAAGAAGAAAAGGAAACGCTGGGTTTACTGGCCAGTGCATATCTTCAGGCCAACCGTACGGAGGATGCACGTATCACCCTTGACCGGCTGATTGCCCAAGATGAGACAAACGTACAGGCCTTGCTGTCTCTGGCCAGCGTATGCTATATACAAGAGGACTATGAAGGTATGGAGAAAGCCAGCCAGAAAGCCATCGCCCTGGATGAAAAGAATGCCCAGGCTTACTACTTAGCCGCTCGTGCAGCACGTGGCTTGAAAAATGACTTGCAAGCCATTGTCATGCTGACTAAGGCCATCGTACAAAACGAGAGTTTCACAGAAGCTTATCTTCTGCGTGCCGAAGTGCTGTGGGAAATGCGCCAGGCGAAAGATGCGCTCAATGACTTGGAGCAGGTACTGAAACTGAATCCGGAAGAAGAGGAAGCGCTTCTCCTGAAAGCTACCATCCACATCGGTATGGGAGAAAATCAGGAAGGAGAAGCATGCGTGGAACAAGTTATAGCTTTGAACCCGTTCAACGTGAAAGCGTATTTGCTGAAAGGTGGCTTGCTGATAGAGGAAAAACAACTGGACAAGGCACTCGAGAATTATCAGGAAGCTATTGAACTGATTCCGCAGGAAGCGCAACTGTACCAGGAAAGAGGACGCGTTCACCTGCTGATGGGCGACAAGGCCGGTGCAGCAGAAGACATGAAAAAGGCCATCGAGCTGGCTCCTGAAAAAGAGAACCTGATTTCCGGCAATTTCAATAACTTTGAAAAGAGCAATCTGCAAACCGGAATCTACTAAACGATACTTCTCAAAAAGAACGGGTGCGGAACATTCATTCAATGAAATTCCGCACCCGTTCTTTTTATATATAATAAATGCATTAAAGTGCTTCGTAAGCTGCTTTCAATTGCTGTAAGGCCTTTTCAAGTGTCACACGCGGACAACCTACATTCATTCGCATAAAGCCTGCTCCTTCCTTACCGAACATCTCTCCATCGTTCAATGCCAGTCCGGCTTTGTCGACGAAGAAAGCATTCAATGCTTCGTGCGACAATCCCAGTTCGCGACAATCCAGCCAAATCAGGTAAGAAGCCTGCGGACGCATCACCTTAATCTTAGGAGTATGTGCTTTTGTATAGGCATCTGCATAGTCAATATTTCCCTGAATATAAGCCAGACACTGTTTCAGCCACTCCTCTCCTTCAGTGTAAGCAGCGGTTACGGCAGGCCAGGCAAATACATGTCCCGCATTCAGTTCTCCTGCATCCAGGTAAGTCACAAAACGTGAACGAAGTCCTTCATTGTAAATAATGGTATGCGAAGCGGCTACTCCCGGCATATTGAAAGTCTTGCTGGGTGCCATGAAAGTAACGGAGTTGTTGCGGGCTTTTTCTGACACCATGGCAAAAGGCAGATGCTGATAAGGCGGTAAAGTCAAGTCGGCATGAATTTCATCCGAAAAGACAATCACATTGTCATCAGCACAGATTTCGGCCAGTTCCTGCAATTCTTCTTTCTTCCAAACCACTCCTCCCGGGTTGTGAGGATTACACAGAATCAATACCCGTACTCCCTTTATGGAACGGCGAATCAAATCCAAATCCATACGATAATGTCCGTCCACTTCCTTCAGCGGGCATTCCACCAAGCGACGGTTGTTACGTGTCACCAGCCAGGCAAAAGGATGGTACACCGGAGGCATAATCATAATCTTGTCGCCCGGCTTTGTGAAACAGTTGATAGCCATTCCCAAACCCGGTACAATGCCCGGTACAAAATTGATTTCTTCCTTCTCTACCGACATGCCATAACGTTTCTTTACCCATCCGATAATAGACTGATAGTAATCGTCTGAACGGAAGGTATATCCCAACACCGGATGTTCGCAACGTTTGCGAATGGCTTCCAAGATAAACGGAGGTGTGGCAAAATCCATATCGGCCACCCACATCGGAATCAAATCAGACTTTCCCCATACGTTTACCATACCGTCTACTTTCTCACTGCATGTGCCGCGACGGTCAATCACTTCATCAAAATTATAGTTCATGTTCTTATTTATTTTGGCTGTTTTACAAATGAAATATCTCTGTACAACAAAGGTAAGAAAATACATTCATATCCGCCATTCTGAGGCTATTTTTTAAAAATAAGAAGAAAAAGTTTGTCGGAACATTTGTTTTTTAAAGAAAAGTATTACATTTGCATCAGAAATAACAACAAAATAACAAACAAATGAGAACATTTGCATCATACTTCTTCTTTTACTTTTATTTCTTTTACTTTAGCAATGAAGTGAAGCGGGAGTTTGCATGCATACGTTAATAGAGAAAACAAGAATGAAATGATAATACAAAGTCCCGCTTCGATGGAGCGGGACTTTTTTTATAGTTACACAAAAGATGAAGAAGATAGCCATACAAGGAGTTCCGGGCTCGTATCACGACATTGCAGCCCATAAGTTTTTCAAGGATGAAGAAATCGAACTGATTTGCTGCAACACATTCGAAGAGGTGTTCGATAACCTGAAAAAAGACAGCAGCATCATCGGAATGATTGCCATTGAGAATACGATTGCCGGAAGCCTCCTTCACAATTACGAATTGCTCAGAGACAGTGGAGCTACGATTATCGGAGAACATAAATTACGAATCAGCCACAGCATCATGTGTCTGCCCGGAGAAGACTGGAGCACACTGACAGAAGTAAACTCTCATCCGGTAGCACTGGCACAATGCCGGGATTTCCTGCAACACCATCCACAACTGAAGGTGGTAGAAACGGAAGATACCGCAGGCAGTGCACGCGACATCAAGGAAAAGGGATTGAAAGGACATGCTGCCATCTGCTCCAAATATGCAGCCGAGCTTTACGGCATGAAAATCCTGCAGGAAGGTATTGAAACCAACAAGCATAATTTCACCCGCTTTCTAGTGATATGCGACCCCTGGATGGCCGACGAACTGAAAGACCGTTCCAAAATCAACAAGGCCAACATTGTTTTCTCCCTGCCTCATAATGAAGGAAGCTTGTCACAAGTGTTATCCATCTTTTCGTTCTATCACATTAACTTGACAAAAATACAGTCGTTGCCCATCATCGGGCGGGAATGGGAATACTTGTTCTACGTAGACGTGATGTTCAACGACTATTTGAGATACAAACAATCCATTGACGCAGTAATGCCATTAACCAAAGCACTTAAAATTTTAGGAGAATATGCAGAAGGAGAATCAACCTTATAAGATAGAGCCGGCCAGCCGACTGAGCCTCGTCAGCGAATACTACTTCAGCCGGAAACTGAAAGAAGTGGCACGGATGAACGCCGAAGGAAAGAATGTCATCAGCTTAGGAATCGGAAGCCCGGACATGCCGCCTTCAGAAGAGACCATCAACGTGCTGTGTGAAAATGCCCGCAAACCGGACGCACACGGCTACCAGCCTACGGTGGGAATACCGGAACTGCGCAAGGCCATGGCCGACTGGTATAAAAGATGGTATGACGTAGACCTGGACCCGGCTACGGAAATCCAGCCGCTTATCGGTTCGAAAGAAGGTATCCTTCACGTCACACTTGCACTGGTGAACCCCGGTGACCAGGTGCTGGTTCCAAACCCCGGATACCCTACCTACACTTCACTGAACAAGATTTTAGGAAGTGAAATCGTGAACTACAACCTGCGGGAAGACAATCACTGGCAACCGGACTTTGAAGAACTGGAAAAGATGGATTTAAGTCGGGTAAAAATCATGTGGACCAACTATCCCAATATGCCGACCGGTGCCAATGCCACCATGGAGCTTTACGAGAAGCTGGTAGATTTTGCACGCCGTCACCAGATTGTCATCGTCAACGACAACCCATACAGTTTCATTCTGAACCGCAAACCTATCAGTATCCTGAACGTACCGGGAGCCAAAGAATGCTGTATCGAGTTCAACTCCATGAGCAAGAGTCACAACATGCCGGGATGGCGCGTAGGTATGCTGGCAACCAATGCCACTTTCGTACAGTGGATTCTGAAAATCAAGAGCAACATTGATTCTGGTACTTTCCGCCCCTTGCAGCTGGCTGCCGCACAGGCTTATCACAACAGCGCAGAATGGCATGAAGAAGCCAATATCCAGACTTACGCACGCCGCCGGAAACTGGCTGAAGAAATCATGCATACCTTGGGGTGTACCTTCGACCCGGAACAAGTAGGTATGTTCTTGTGGGGACGCATTCCAGACCACTATGCCGACGTAGAAGAACTGACCGAGAAAGTCTTGCACGAAGCCCGCGTGTTCATCACTCCGGGATTCATTTTCGGCAGCAACGGAAAACGGTATATCCGTATTTCACTCTGCGCCAAAGAGCCTCAACTGGAGGAGGCGTTAAAACGAATCCAGGCCATCATGAATAAATAACATTACAAAAATCAAATACTACCATGGAACAGTTAGATTTACTCCCTATTGAACTGGAAGGTGTTTCTCAGGAACGCCCGTTGATCATTGCAGGCCCTTGCAGTGCCGAAACAGAAGAACAAGTTATGACTACAGCCAAGTCACTGTCTGACAAAGGTATCAAGATATTCCGTGCCGGAATCTGGAAACCCCGCACCAAACCGGGAGGTTTCGAAGGTATCGGTGTGGAAGGTCTTTCCTGGCTGAAAGAAGTGAAGAAGGAAACCGGCATGTACGTAGCCACGGAAGTAGCTACCGCCAAGCATGTGTACGAATGCCTGAAAGCTGACGTAGACATCGTATGGATTGGTGCCCGTACTACTGCCAACCCGTTTGCCGTACAGGAAATTGCCGATGCCCTGAAAGGCGTAGACATTCCCGTCTATGTGAAGAATCCGGTAAATCCAGATCTGGAGTTGTGGATTGGTGCATTGGAACGTATCAACAATGCCGGACTGAAACGTATCGGTGCCATTCATCGCGGATTCTCTTCATACGACAAGAAAATTTACCGCAACCTGCCGCAGTGGCACATTCCTATCGAACTGCGCCGCCGTATCCCGAACCTGCCTATTATCTGCGACCCGAGCCATATCGGCGGAAAACGTGAACTGATTGCTCCGCTGTGCCAGCAGGCCATGGACTTAGGTTTCGACGGACTCATCATCGAATCACACTGCAATCCGGAATGTGCATGGAGCGATGCCGCACAGCAGGTTACTCCCGATATCCTTGACTACATCCTGAACCTGCTCGTCATCCGTTCTGAACATCAGACTACAGAAAACCTGAACGAGCTCCGCCGACAGATTGACGAATGTGACAACGACCTGATGGACATACTCGCCAAACGTATGCGTGTGTGCCGTGAAATCGGTACCTTCAAAAAGGAACATAACATGACCATCCTGCAGACCGGACGTTACAACGAAATTCTGGACAAGCGTGGCGCACAAGGCTCACTTTGCGGCATGGATTCCGATTTCGTCAAACAAGTATTCGAGCTGATTCACGAAGAAAGCGTGCGCCAGCAAATGGAAATCATCAACAAATAACAGAAACAAAGCATGAAAATATTGATTTTAGGAGCCGGAAAAATGGGCTCCTTCTTTACCGATGTATTGAGTTTTGAACATGAAGTCGCCGTGTACGATGTGAATCCCCAACGCCTGCGCTTTATGTACAACTGCTACCGCTTCACCAAGCTGGAAGAAATCAGCGAATTCAAGCCGGAGCTGGTCATCAATGCTGCCACGGTAAAATACACACTCGATGCTTTCCATCAGGTCCTTCCGGTACTGCCGAAGGACTGCATCATCAGCGACATCGCTTCCGTGAAAACCGGATTAAAGGAGTTTTATGAAAACTGCGGCTTCCGTTATGTATCTACCCACCCGATGTTCGGTCCTACATTTGCCAACCTCGACAAACTGAGTACGGAGAATGCCATCATCATTAAGGAAGGTGACCACCTGGGAAAGATTTTCTTCAAGGACCTTTACCAGCACCTGAAGCTGAACATCTTTGAATACACCTTCGAGGAGCACGACGAAACTGTGGCTTACTCCTTGTCCATCCCGTTCGTATCTACCTTTGTGTTTGCAGCCGTTATGAAACACCAGGATGCACCGGGTACTACCTTCAAGCGCCACATGGCCATTGCGCAAGGTGTGCTGAGCGAAGATGATTTTCTGCTACAGGAAATCTTGTTCAATCCACGCACTCCGGCTCAAGTCGAAAATATCCGTACGGAGCTAAACGAACTGTTAGATATTATCAGCCGGAAAGATGCAGAAGGCATGCATGCCTATCTTAGCAAGATTCGAAAAAATATCAAATAACTTAGAGGGAAATCCATAAAAAAGGGCAGGAAGAAAACCACAAACCTTTCTTCCTGCCCTTTCTATTTTCTATCAGACTGATATTTACAGCTTAATCTTCTTTGATACCGATTTCGATTCATTGTGCAGACGGTCGAGTGCAGTCACTACGTAACGATACTTCGTCTTTCCGTCTTCATACGGCAACTTATAGAATTCATCGTGCGTAATCGCTACAATGTGTGAAGGATCATTCAAATTCACCTTCTCCCTGCTTCCGAAGCGGTACACCACATAATGATAAGCCTTATCCATCTCGGTCTTTGCTTTTGGTGCCGTCCAGAACAAAATGTATCCGTCTGCGGTCCATACCGGTTTCAGCTTACGCACTTTTCCCGGAGCCTTGTCGTCCATAAACGGAGAAGCCGGAAGCAATGCCGGATACTTGTGATATTCTTTCACCAGCATATCCCGGTAATTTCCCTTGTTCTCTACCACTGCCGCTGCATACCACTGACAACTTCCCTGTACGGTAGGCAATGAACGCTGCAAATTATACTTTGCCGGAATCTGGCTCTGGTTCGGATTCATCAAATCCGCTTTCGATACCGTGCGTATCACATCCTGACCGATGTACAGCGGACGAGCTGCCGAATGGCGTGCCCACCAACGGATCAGTGTATCATAATCGGCTGCCGGATGTCCGATTTCCCAATAAATCTGCGGGATATTGTAATCTACCCAGCCATTGTTTACCCACAAAAGCACGTCGGCATACAAATCATCGTAGTTCTGCAATCCGTTTGTCTCACTTCCGTTCGGGTCATTCTTCTTGTTACGATAAATACCGAACGGTGATACACCAAACTTCACCCACGGTTTGCATTCGCGTACGGTTTCATGAATTTCCTTAATCAACACGTTCACATTATCCCGACGCCAGTCTGTCCGACGCGTAAATCCGCGACCGTATGCTGCAAAGCTGACATTATCCGGAAACTCCTCTCCCGGATTCGGATAAGGATAGAAATAGTCGTCCATGTGAATGGCATCCACATCATAGCGGGTCACAATGTCGCGTACAATCTTGCAGATGTATTTTCTGGATTCCGGCAGTCCCGGATCAAAATACAGCTGGCCGGCATACTGCACAAACAGTTCCGGATTCTTGCTGTAGGGATGCATGGGCGACAAAGCACCTGTTCCTTTCGTCTTGGCACGATACGGATTAATCCACGCATGAAGTTCCATGTTCCGCTTGTGGCATTCCTCAATCATAAACTGCAAAGGGTCCCACATAGGCGAAGGAGCTTTTCCCTGCACACCGGTCAAGAAACGGCTCCATGGTTCGTAAGGAGATTTATACAAGGCATCCGCCTCTGCCCTCACCTGAAAAATGATGGCATTGATACCAGCCTTCTGCAAGTTGTCCAACTGGCTCACCAGCACCTTCTTCATTTTCTCCGTAGGCATCCCCTGGAACTGTCCGTTTACACACTGTATCCAGGCTCCGCGAAACTCCCGTTTGGGATAACGTGCCTGAGCATACAAGTTGCTCGTCCACAGGCCTCCCAAAAGGACAAGCAACATCAATAGTTTAGTCTTCATATCCGTAAATTTTATCATATCCTTTTCACTTTCCGGACAAATGTCCGATTAAGCCGCAAAGATAGTGAAAGGTGAGTGCAATACCAAGCCAAAAGCTTGCTTTTGAGCACAAGTATTGCCGAACCGCATCCTATATTCAAGAAATCAAAATTTCCTTTACTTGGCCGCCTTATGCAACTCCACTCCCACCACATAATAATGTGGTACGTTCGACAAAATCATTCCGGTCTTATCATTCCCGTCAATTTCCCTTTCCCCACAGAAACGCATAAATCCGTATTGTTCATCTACCCAGCCAGAGCCGTATAAGATTAAAGGTATATTCAGGCTGTCTGCATTCGGATTATTCCGTAAGATATAAGGTCTGGCTTCGTAAAAATACACCTTTTCTTTTCCTAACGGATGCAACTTCAATGCCACATTCGTAGTCATCGCATTCGGAACTTTAATAGTAAGCAAAGTTGTAGAGTCATTTCTGCTTGTCAGGAATAAAGACAGATCTGTGATTTTATTCCACACTTCTGTGTCCTCCGGTAAATCCTTGTATCTCCAGGAATCTTTCAGCAGCTCCTTATTTTTCCCCATCCGAAACAGCTCGATACGTTTGGATGTTTTCCCTTTCTCATGTTCCTCCACATATACTTGTACTTCATACGTATCTGCCAGGAACGGCATCAGGTCAAAATGGAACATCTTTACACGCATCACATTCAGCACATCTACAATATCCTCCACACCAATTTGTTTCGTATTTACCTTTAATGAATCTTGTGCATACAGTCCTGCGGACAAACAAAGGCAAATAATTGCCATCCATACTCTTTTTTTCATTGTATTATGTTTTAAGTTTCATTCAGCTTTTATCTGCAAATCGAAAATGCATAGTACGATTATATCCTTCTATATAAACCAACCATGCAAATTCTCACAAATATAATGATTACTGAATGATTATCACTATAACTTCCTCAAAATCTACGATTTGCCTCTACACCAGTCCCAATAGAAGTAACTGGGCCGTCATAAATCTTCTAAACCGCCTTATATAAAAGAGAAACTCCTATTCAAAAATACCTTGACACGTAGCTGTCAATATCTCGACACGAACGTGACGAGACATCAGCACGTACGTGTCAAGACCTCGTCACGTACGTGTCGAGGTAAATTTAACTCTATTTTAAGGAATATACGGAAAGAAACTGAAGAATCTATAAGAAACTATTTACTCTTTTTTGCAGGCAGTCCGAAGCCGCCGACATCAAGAGCGTAATGCAGGAATATGGGGAAACCACCGACCAACAAAAGGCAGTGGGTGCATGGCTGTGTGGTTATGCGGAACACAAGCAGCCATTTGATGAAATCAAACATCGCCATACACTCAATGAGGTTGGCGATGTGGCAGAAGGTAAGTATGACTGGAAGATTGAGAGAGGACGAGGACTTTCTATGTAATAACCCACTTGCGATAACAAACAGACCTTCATTTTGGTTAAAATTGACTATTGCGGACATGACTTAAAGCCTGTAACTTTGCACCATCAAAATAACTATAAAAATGTTTCATTATGAATACAAAAACACTCTTGGCTTCAGCCTTGGCTATTTTTAGTCTAACGGCCTGTTCGCCATCATCGGAGGAGGCAAAAGAAGACACATACGAGCCGACCTTCCAGATTCAGGACTGTGATGTGAAACTGGGTGGTATCCATTTCACAAAAATGATCAACGGTGCAGATAAACAAGTAAGCCAGACCGATACGATCATACGTTTCATCGCACCGGAAGGCACAGACCTTTTCATCGATCCGAATGACGGCAAACTGACCAAATCGACCGCTAAGATTCTGTTGACGGCAATTGACAACACAAAGCCGTTCACATTCTCAGGACGCCTCAAGCCGGGATTCACGGAAGACGGTCTATACAATGCGGCCAATTTGATGGTCGTAGCAAACGACACCCTCTGGCAGAAATTCTGTTTTGAGCAGGACGAGCGTGGCAAACATCGTGTGGTGACCGTGAGGACTGTCGGCACATCGGACGACAATAACCATGAGGTTATCGAACAGGACAACATATATTACAAAATATCATCCGACACTCATACCATAGCAAGCTATTTCTCTCTTGACGGCAAAGAGTGGCAAATGGTACGCCTGTATAAAAACAATTATCCCAAGGAATTATATATAGGTATATGCTCACAGGCTCCGGTCAAGGGAGAATGTGTCAGCGAGTTCAGCGAACTGTCGTTGTCCACTGACAATGTGGGTGATTTCCGTTTAGGGAATTAACCCCATTGCTTTGGCAACCTTGCAAGCTTCTATGGCATTGCCGACTTTCAGTTTCTGTAAAATGTTCTGGCGGTGCCTATGAACAGTATTGACACTGATACACAGATTGTCGGCAATTTCCTTGCTCTGCAGGCCATTGCCAATCAGTCTCAATACCGCAATTTCACGAGAAGAAAGAATGTTCACATAATCATCAGTCGTCAATATGCGGCACTCTCCGGTGCGTGTATTGACGATTTTTGGTGTGTTCTGATTGTCATGACATAGTGTATATATACACATATTCAGCCAATAACAGCCGTCACTCGTTCCTTCCAGCGAGAACATACGGTGCCGTACCGACCGCCAAACGCCGTCCTTGTCACGCATACGGAGATTGTCACTCAGGATATAATTCCGTCTTTCATCGGGTGTCTTCTTTTCGGTAAGGTGTATGTATGCAAGCTCATGGGCATGGCGCAGCATAAGATCATCCTGATTGGCTCTGTTGAAGATAAACTCCTCATAAAGTGACGGAATAGTAGGACAACGCTCTTCATCCGAAAGGCCGAGCATATCCGCTAATCCACCAAAAAAGCAATAGCTACAGTTCCTTACGAAATCGCCCATAGACACAATGGCGTTCTCAGCCAAAGCATACGCTTCAGCTATATGCAGGCATCTGTCAAGTTTACCATCATCTCCCTTTTCGGCAAAAGGTTGTGAAAGATAGAGCCTGTTTATAGGTTCAAAATATTTGTCCATCTACATTTGCCGTTTTACGGTTTATAATGTTTTTATTTCTTTTGCCGGGACTCCGCCTACCATTGTGTTCGGCTCGACATCTTTTGTGACGACAGCACCTGCCGCAACGACAGCTCCGTCACCGATTGTTACACCGCCGATAATCGTGGCGTTGGCACCTATCCAGCAACCGTCCCCGATAATGATAGGTTTTGCAAAAGTGCGCCAACGATATTCGCCAGAGGCCGAATTCCAGTCAGGTGTCAGGCGCTCGGAAAGCAGTGTCGGATGCGAGGCCGTGTTCATCTGCACTCCCGGAGCTATAAGTACATCATTACCTATTACAATAGAATTGCAGTCGTTGAGTATGCAGCGATAATTTATGCTGACATTATTGCCAACATGGATATTATCGCCGAATCCAATTATAGTTCCGTCACCCACTGATACATTCGTGCCGACACTTCCGAATAATTCGCGTATCATGCCATATCGTTTTGAACGGTCGGCATAGGGAAGCGAGTTGTAGCGTTGCATCCAGTCGGTGGCACGGGCTTTTCGGTCAAGGAACACGGGACTATGACAGTCGTAAATAACACCTGCCATACATTTGTCCTGTTCGGTCATTATATATGCTTCGTCACGACATCCTCCTACGTCTGAAATAATCTTATTCAGTTCTCTTTCATATTGGAGCGCATTTTCAAAGCGGATAGCGTGCATGCCAAAATCACGGGCACTTTCGACATTTACAATGGTGTCATCTGTAAATACACATTCATCCGCGCTCAAACCGAATTTACGGCAAAGACATTCGTAAATGGCTGGTGACGGTTTCACTACATGCTCTTCCGATGATATTATTCTTCCGTCAAGTAACTGGAATATCGGATACTGTTTCATGGTGACATGTACCTTACTGCACCAGTTGGTAAGACCATAAAGTTTATATCCTTTTGATTTTAGCTGAACAAGCAAAGCTCGCATACCGTTCACTTCACCAAGTACAAATTCAGTATATCGGTTGCCAAATTGCTTTATTTCCTCAGCGTACTGCGGCATTGCCTGCTGCATATCATGGATTATCTGTTCAAAGGAACTTTCTTCACAGTCGAGCCGTTCGTTCCACTTTTCAGCCATCAGATGATAATAGAAATCTTCCGCTTGCTTATGAGTTGCGAATATCTTGTCAAGAATGGTAAAATAGTCATATTCAACAAGTACCCTGCCAAAGTCAAATATTAAGTTTTTTATCATATTCAGTTGCTGTTAATGATTTTTGGAAAGGGCTTGCTCCATTCCAAGTGCAAAATTACTCAAATTCCCTGTGAAATTTCCATTGTAAGGCTAAAATCAGCTCTTTAAGGCTTACTTTCTCCCTTTTTGTACCGCTATTGGTTCTCCCAGTGTCCAAAAACCTGTTTTATAGCAGTAAAAAATAATTCCCTTGACAAGTCCTTTGCGATTTTTGCTTCATTCCGACCTATACCTTCAAAAGATAAAAATACTCTTCAAGTGTTAAGTTTTTGTTAAATCCTTCATCCCAAAAACAAACTTTTTTATTCGGTTCTATTCCCCAAACGGCTTTTATACTTCCTTTTTTTCTTAGTAGGATTTTTGTACCGTTATTTTTCTATATAGTTGATATTCAATTACAAAACTCCTCTCATATGAATTCCACATATCCCCTGGAAGGAAATCAAACTGAATGAGTTTTACCGTTTCTTCATTCAGCTTAATTTCCTTGTCTTCCTTTTGCTGGCTCATCACAGGTATCACCACCAGCACAAGGGAATTCAACACCATATATCGTTGGAGAGTGTTCATTCAGCCATCTTTACTGATTGTCCATATTCAATCGTGACATTTCCGTCTCAGCTGCACTCTGATTATTCATCTTCTTTTCGGTGCGGAAGCGATAAGTTATCGTAAAACCGACTTTTCGGGTTTCCTCTTTTCCGATACTGTGCATGATGATATCATTCAGACGAGCTGAAGCACGCGTATTGTTCTTATTGAAAATGTCATAAGCATCCAGTGAAAGTTGAAGCTTGTCTTTCAGGAACGATTTCTTCAAACTCAGGTTGAAGGAGGTGTAACTCTTCGCTTCGTACAACTGATAATATCCTCTGGAACCATAATTAAAATCAGCAGACAACAGAAATCCGGATGGAAGTGTGAAACTGTTGTTGAAGTTCAGCATCACCAGCGGGCGTCCGGCCTTCAAGATACTCTCGTCCGGACCCGGATAATTGAAGAATGTCTTCAAACAGGTAAGCGTAAGTGAGGGCAGCCACCACTTCACCGGATATTGCACGTTCACCATACCTGTCAGATTATGCATTCTGTCAAAATTATCCATGTAGCTGACCGTAACCGCTGAATTTCCCGGCATACTGTAGAAAGCTGTTATCAGCGGATTATGGGTATGAGTATAATTCAGGTTAAAGAACAGAAACTTATAAAACAGCATATAGTTCAGGTCATGAGTCAAAGCCTGTTTCAGGTAAAGATTTCCTTTCTGATAGGTAAACCGGTCGGTATAAACAGCATTGTCGTTCATCATACCAAAAGGCGGACGCTCCGTATGAACGGAATATGTAAGTGACTGTTGCAGGCTCTCGGTATTGTAGCTTAACGAAACAGAGGGCAGGAAGTTGTGATAAGTCTGGTTCTGATTCTTGTTGCTACTGTTTTCCTTCAAATCGCTCCGTATGTGTTCGTAACGCAAGCCGGCTCCTAGCGACAAATTGTTCCATGTGTAATCGTACGACAGGTAGAACGAATTTTTCATTTCCGTATTACTTGTACTACCATTATTCAACGCACGAACATACTCTATATAGTCCGTTCCGGTTGTGTGGCTGAAATCATAACCGAAGCTGAAAGTTCCGGCTTTCCCGGTTTCATACGATAAACTCAATTTGGCTGCAAACAAATCCCAATCCGCCTTACGGTAATAGTCCATAGACGTTTCCACACCGTCGCTTTCCCATTCACGGATATTGCCACGGCTTCGGTCGGTCTTATGAAGATAATCACCGAATGCGTTCATCTTCCAGCCATTCTTCCAGTCGTTTGTATAATACAGATTCAGATGGTTGCTGACAGACTTATCGGCCACATCGCTGAGATTCCTGATAAAGGTTGAAGTCCCTTTGTCCGGTATCATGGAAAGCGTATCCTTAGAGAACGTATTGCCTTCACTGTATTTACCTTCATATTTCAGGCCGATTTCCGACTCCGGAGAGAAATGATAAGAAACCCCTCCCGTATAGGCATGGCTTTCGTTGAAGATTTGTTTCCGGGTCAAATCGGTCAGATTCCAGATTGTGTCACTTTGAGTCTGCTGGTAAACGTCAAGATTCGAATCCTTCTTTCCCCGGTCATAATTATAAGAGAGAAAGAAGTCCCAGTTCTTGTAATTGTAACTTCCGTTCATCTTGTAATTCTGACTAAGATAATTCCCCTGCAGCAGATTACCGCTGACATTAAAGGCGAGTCCTTCGCCCAGACGTTTGGTCTTGATTTCAATCACCGCACGCTGCTCCGAATGATAACGTACCCCCGTATTCGTCACCAGTCTGACAGACTGAATCTGGTCGATAGCCAGATTGTCCAGTTCGGTACGGTCTGTAACTTCACGGCCGTTGATATAATAGGTAGGGAGACCTCTACCAATCACTTCAATGTCTTCACCACGTTTCTGAATGCCGGGTATCTTGCAAAGCAAATCATCCAATGTAGTCTGTTTGGCAAGAATTGTATTGGGTACATCAGCCGTAATACCTTCCCTATCCAATTTGAAAGGTTTTCGGTAGGCAGTAACCTCCACTCCTTCAAGCTCGGTCTGTGCCAGTTCCATTTTAACTACCGGCAGTGTGAGATTCGCATTGACTTGTATATTCCGATACAATGTCTCATAACCCAGATAAGAATAACGGATGATATAGTTGCCCCCAGCAAGCGATGTGCTATATACCCCGCAAGAGTCAGATACTGCTCCGGTGACGAGTGTACTGTCTGCCTGATTCAAAAAGGCGACATTCACCATCGGCATCACCGCATTTTCCGAATCGATGATTGTTCCTTTAATCAAATGCTGACTGTAAACAGGCAGTATGATTAAGCTGCCTATAACATATAAAAATAGCTTTTTCATAGAGTTAAGTCAATGCTAAATATTCCATCATGTTTGTGTATTATCTTCCGAAACGTGAAGAATCTACTTCTTTCTTCTCCTTACTGATGCTGCCACCAAAACGGTAGACAAATTTCACTGAAACGGTACGGCTGTACTGCCCCATATTCAAATCGATGTGCTGTCCTGCATAACGGTTTCTCACCTTCATACGCATGGTATCGAACAAGTCAGCACAGTTCAGACTCAGACTGGCCTTATCCTTCAGGAAGTTCCACTGCGCTCCTACATTGACCGTAAAGACCGGTTTCGTATCGCTGATACCGGAAATCATGCTTGAACGGTACATCGCATCCAGATCAAATCCGAGGTTGGAACCTACCGAAAAATGATTCTGCATGGCAAGCATACAGGCCCATTTCTTACGGTCGAAAGGAATATCCCAGAAGTTATCGCAACGGTTACGATCATTGACCACCGTCGCATTCACCTGAGAAGACAACCACTCGCCGATATTGAACGGAATGTTGGCGCTCATACCGAAGGACTGGTAATAGTTCCAGTTCTGCGTGCGGTACACAAGTGCCAGACGGTCTTTTGCCTGATACATATCCATCGTGAAATAATCGTTGATACGCTCGTAGAACAACGACAACATGTACTTCTGCAGGAAGAGATAATTGGCATTTACACTATACACATTAGCAGGCCGCAGTCCCTCAATAGTCTGGAGCTCTTCACAAGCGTTCATATAAGTGGTACTGGTCTGCATATCCCAATAGGTAGGGTAATCTTTTTCCGATGATACCCCCAACATAAACGTATGTTTCTCCGACGGCGAATAGGTCAGACTAGCCTGCGGATAGACCGCCCATTTATGATAATTTCCGATAGAATAATACTCACCGGTTGCCGAGAGAGAAAGAGACAGACCGTTTTCAAACTCTTTGTCGAAGCCTCCATAAAAGTTGGTAATCAGCTCATAAAGACGTGAAGAAGAATTGCCCACATCATCCTTTCCTTCAGTCTGATTGAAGAACTGGGCGTTCTTATTGTCCGTATAATCATAACGGACACCGTATTTCAAAGTCCAGTCATTGGCGAGAGCTTGGCTCTGGTCGGCATATATAGAGAACTTGCGGATTTTCTGGTCCGAAGTATAATCAAGCAACTGACGGGTATTGTCTGTCAGTTTACTTTCCAGACGATTCTTGTCATTCATGGTATAGTCCGTATAATCCACCCCAAGATCAAGTCCGAATCCGGAAGAATAGCGGGCAAAAACATTGTGCAGACGGCTGTCCTGCAACTTGTCATTGTGGCTGTTCTGGAAGTTTCCGTTTACATCAATCGTACCTTTACCATTATCAGAAAGGGCACCGTTGTAACCCACGCTCAACTCATTATCCTCGTTTATCTGATAGCCGTACTCAGCATAGATATTATGCTTCCAGCCCTTTGTATTGATTTTCTGTGTCTGCGTGATGTCATATACTTTTCCGCCATACGTATGTTGGGATGCCAGGTCCATCACCGTCATTATATGCGAATAACCCGGATTGTAAGAGATATTCAGCGATGACTTTCCCTTCGTCAGCAGGAAGTTTACATTGCCGCTGTAACTGCTGAAATACTGGTTGCTGTAGCTGGCAGACAGCTCACTCTGGATGGTATTGTCGTCTGCCTTGGCCGTTACAATATTAATGGCAGCCCCGCGCACATGATATTCGGGCGGTGTATTATACATCACTTCGGCGGTCTGTACCTGCGAAGCGGAAGTATTCTTCAGCATCTCAATCAGCTGTTCCTGTGTCAGTGTACTTGCTTTTCCGTTCAGAATAACCGTTACGTCCTTTGCTCCCACCAGCGAGAGTTTACCGTTCCTGTCCTGCACACCCGGCAACTTACAGATAGCCTCGTAGGCATTGTTTACAATATGCTTTTCTGAGATGGCCGAAATGTCATAACTCAGTTTTCCCTGTTCCACGGTTACAAACGGGCGTTCTCCCTCAATTACCACTTCCTTCAGATTGTAGTCCTTCGATTCCAAAGTAATGACACCGGCATCACGTGCCTGGCCCTTCACCTGCCTGGTCTGATAAAGCAGATGCTGGATGATAAGCTGATAATTCTCCGGTTCCGGTTCAAGCGTAAATGTACCGTCGGCTGCAGATATGGTTGCACCTAAATAGGTTGAATCCGGTAGCTGCATGACGATGGTAGCACCTTCGACCGGCTGCTGATTGGTATCTACTATTTTTCCGGTTGTCTGACTGAATACAGATGATGCAAAACCTACATATATGAAGAGACCTGCTATAATTTTTTTACATTTCATTTATAGGCATTTAAGACGTCTATCTTATCAGTTCCTCTAATCTTTGTTTCAACAGCATATTGTGAAGCTGGTTTGCCACAATCTCGCCATTGCTATTAATCAGAATACCATGCGGTATACCTGAGAAAGGAAAATTCTCTTTTACCTTTTCTCCTTCAGTTGTATCAATCAAAGAAGTAAACTTGATTTGATATTTCTTCATGGCCGCCTGAAAATCATCCATACTCTTGTCTATCGAAATCAAAAGTATATCCAATCCTTTCTCCTTATACTGGCTGTAAGTTTTTTCCAGTTCGGGAAATTCCGCAATACAGGGAGCACAGGCAGAAGACCATAAATCAATATACAGATACCCATTTTTAGGAATAAACGAAGAAAGCCTTCTTGTTATCCCATTGGCATCCGGAAATTCCATATCCCTTATCTTTTTACCAATCCTGGCATCTAACTCTTTCTGTTTTCTGTCCATATCCAGGCGAAGTTCATAATACCATTGCACTTTCTTGTCAGCTTTCACTTCTTCCGGCAAAGTGGGATAGGTTTCCAGGAAATGAGGGTCATACACAGAACCTATTTCATTGATAAATGTGGTCTTGCCTACAATATTGTGTATATTATCAAGCTGAAACTTCACTTTATACTCTGTGTAGACCTGAGCCAAAGAATCATACACCGAAGTATCCGGATTATCTTTTCCTTCTATGCTTCTGCGATATTCCATCTCTCCTAATTTTTCTATTCTGCGTGTTTCTGTAAGGTAAGTATTGTACAAGTCGTTCATAGGTGTTCCTGTTACATGATATACCGAATCAAATGCTATCTTTACCGTTCCCTTTTCGGCAAAGAACATTCCTTTTAATGGATTCAACGTGTCATTTACTGAAAGATAATATGCCACTTCAAAATTAGGTTCAATGCTGAAATTAAATTTTCCATGGAGCAAAGTATCACTAGCGACATTAATCACCGAATCATTCTGAAGATAATACAATTCTATTGGCGTCCCATCCATGCAGTTGCTACATACGCCTTCAATATTTACCATCTTGTGATTCACACAACTTGCCATGATGATGGTACCTATGACAACTCCATATAGATTGACAGACTTCATTATAAGATATTATTTTTAAGAATAGTCCTCAAAAGTAGATATTATACACCAAACTTCACCCCACTCTTCTCATAAATTATCCTTTCAGCAATCCATAATTGTTTAATTAAGAATAAAAAGACACTTATCGTTCAATTGCACTTCTCACTGCTTCATAAAACAGGCCTCCCACATCTATGCCTAGTTTAAACTTACGAAACTTATAGGATGGAACGACCATCGGTGCAGTCTTCCATCCTTGTCGCACATCATAATACCTTTGTACACCAACCTCCACTCCAAAACGGTTTGTAAAATCGTAACCAACGGTGGCTCCATAATACGTACGGTTGAGATTATACCTGTTATCCGGACTATAAGCACCAAACACCGTAAGATGAAAATCATCTGCCGGATGAAGTGTCATGCCTCCTGACACACCAAACGACTGACCGACACTATAGGGGAAAGTATATTTTGCCGCATTCACTCCTACATATATATCCAAGAAATCATTGATTTCCCTTTGGTATATAAACATCATCTGGTTCACCCGACCGATGCCTGGAATGGTAGTCTGCATTCCCCTGCCATAAAAATAGGGAGAAAACTGCCCGAATGCATTATAGTCACCCATAAACATGGGAGAAGGATTCACATAATAGGTTGGAATATAAAAAGGCCTTTCCTGCCTAAAATCAAAATCTACGGGTGAATCAGATTGTATTTCTTGATTTACTTCATGGTCTTTTATCTTCACTCTATCCGTGGATGGGTTAATCGACAAGAATTTCCCACCCACATCTTTTTTCAACCCTGCACCAAGCTTTATCGTATCTTTTTTGATACTTTCTTGTCCAAAAATCTGCATACAGGATAGTCCCAAAGCCATAAGAAAAACCACTACCGATTTCATAACTTAAAGATTAAAAAGCAATCACCTCAAAGTTAGTTTATTTTTCATTCTGACTAAAAATAATACGTTAATGAAGCTACAAAAGTCCGGAACTTGGTATCGGAATTATGCTGATAAGTTTTGGTCATGCCCCAGTCGTATCCGATGGCAATCTGTACATGGCGGGCTATCTCTACCCCGGCACGAAAGCCTACTCCCCAGTCAAAGCGCGGCATCACTCCCTCCTTAAACATATTATGTGAGGACACTGTGACAATATCCGGTTCTCCCGGAAGACTGGCAATTTGCTTCATTTGACCAAACAAACCGACATTGAAATAAGGTCCGGCATCCAAAAACAAACTGACATTTCTCCCGACTTTCAACTTATAGCCTAAATGGATAGGAAGATGAAGATAATAAGGCGTACTTTCATATTCGTAGGTTCTCTCATTCATTACATAATAAGGAACACTTTTCCAACCGTATGAGGAAATCATCAGTCCCATATCTGCATACAGCCCTTTTGCAGCCTCACGGAAGGCATATTCCCCTTTCAATCCGGCATGAAAACCAGATCTGGAAATACTTTCTTTCGTGGAATTATAGTTATACCCTCCTGAAAGTCCATATCTGAACTCTTGCGCTTGTACACCTACACACAATAATGATACCGTCATTACCAGCGTAAATAAAATTTTTTTCTTCATAAGTCTATATTTTAGTTTGTAAATAAAATTCTTCTCACTCTTTCGGATTGCTTATCCATTCACTTTCATACACATTACATCCTCCTAAAAGACCGATTCCGTTTTCCACATTGGTATAGTGGCTACGGATGGGAGCAAGCCCGTATCCTCCCAAGTCATTATTATTTATACGATTGAGCGACTTCAGGTAAGTGTACATTTCTTTCGACAATTTGTACAAATAGATTTTAAACTCGATAGTTTCTTTCCGTTCTTCATTTTCATACCCGGCATCATAATAGGTATCTACCTTCAACGTATAATTTTTCCCGTTTATCTTGCTGTCATCCCAGATATACAGATTACGGTAATATTCTTTCGATATATCGAAAATGTCATCAAATCCTGTCTTTTCCGAAAATAAAGGTTCGTTATCCAGGTTAAGGTCTACAGAAGTATATTTTATGGTATCCGAATCTGAGTTTTCAGGTTGTAAAAACGCTTTGCTGGTCTTTTTTATGACTCTCATTCCATAATAATCCTCTGCTCCGGCAGAGTCTGTAAAAGCAATACGGAACTGTATTTTCCTGCCGTATTCCCCATCCGTCAATACAACTTCCGACTTATCCAGTGGAAACGCCTGCGGTATCACCGTTTGCGACTTGGCAACTGGCAGATCAGGATAAGCCACTTCCATACTAATCAGGTCGTCTTCTTTTAGTTTTCCCACTACATAATACGACTGAGCCGGAAGCAAACCGGTAGAAACTTCCGTGTAGTGAATCTCTTTCTCTTCTCCGTTCAACCTAAATACAAGGAAAGGCTTGCTGTCTGTGTTTGTTCCCTGATTATGAATCACCCTGCTTCGTGCCACCTGTATCAGTGTCGTATCGCCTAATGTAGAAGGCATACAGAAAAGAACGATTTTGCGCTCGGCATCCACCTCATTCAGACTGAACTCATGCGTACAAGATGGTAGCACAGAAATTAATAAGGCTATAAATAAAAGTCGATATATCATACGGATTTAAAATTTAAGTGTATAACTGAAAGAGGGTATGATAGGAAACACTCCATGAGCTTTTCCCACAAACGTACCGTCCGGATTTTGCCGGACAGTAGCATAGAGCGGATTCATCCGGCAATACGCATTATACAAACTGATATTCCAGATACGTTCGAAACCTCTTTTCGTGGTTTTGCGGAAATTAATCCCCAAATCCAGTCTATGATAGGCCGGAAGGGAAACATTGTTGGGCATCTCATAAATCATCATCCCTTCATTTGCCTTCTCTACTCCCGGAATAACGGGAGCATCTACCTGCTGTGTCGGAATGGTCATGCGATTCCCACTATGATAATTCCATGAGACGTATACGTCAATTCTTTCATTAAACTTATGCCCGATATTGACAGAAAACCGGTGCCGGTTGTCAAACTTATCCGGATACCATGAAGAATGGAAGTCAGGGAAAAACCTCTTGCTCCACGAAAGTGTATAGGAAGCATCGACCGAAGTCTTTCCGTTACTGTAACGGATGTCAGTTTCCATCCCGTAAGCTTTTCCTTTCCCTGTACGTACCTCTTCCTCCCATCGGTCTGCCATCGGATTAAGCATGCCACTATTGCCATCATATTCTATCAGGTTGTCCATGGTTTTATAAAACCCTTCCACACTCCACCGGATGTTATACGGCAATCGGGTATATACCCCCGCTGCGTATTGACGTGCTTTCATGGGAGTGATGCGTGCTGTGGAAGGCACCCAATAGTCAGTCGGCAAATTCAAGTAGGTGGCCGAAAGCTGATGCATGAACTGACTCATTTCGGTGTACGAGACTTTCAGGCTGGCTTTATCACACAACCTGAAATTGATTGCCGCACGTGGTTCTATCGAATGATATTTCGTACCCGATATACCAAACAACGTGTAATGCAGCCCTCCATTCAGTTTCACACCTTTACATAACGTCATCTCGTCCTCTGCATAAAGCGTAAACTCATTGCTCTTGTACCGGCTATCCACTTTCTCGATCAACTCATCTTGCGATGTACTGTCATACTTCGAATAATAATTCTGGGGCACAAACAAATGGCGTATATAATTGGAGCCAAAACGGATGTGATTCCAGGAGTTTGGACGATAATCAAACTCCATCCGATAACCGAAGTCATTGATGGTGGAATGATTGTTCTGCTCTTTTACAATTCCACCCTTCGTTCCTTCGATATATCCCAAGCGTTCTTCACTCAAATAATCGAACCTGGAACGATTATGAGTATAAACTCCTGTAATATTGACGAACATGTTGTGCGAGAAAATGTATTTCCAATTGGCAGATGCGGTAAAATTACCCCATTGCAGATTGAACTTGTCTATATTGGTAGGTTCTGGGTCAAACAGATATTCTTTATGTCTGAACTTAAAAAGGTCATTCCCTGAATAAAGGCTGATATCCGCACGACTCTTTTCGGAGAATACATGAGTCACTTTCGCATTGATGTCATGAAAAGCATATCTCACATTTTGCTTGTTCCGGCGACTGGTATTCATAATGGCAATAGCCGGGGCGGTAAGCAAGTCCATCCACGTGCGGCGCATGGCGACATTGAACGACGTATGGTCCTTCACTATCGGTCCTTCAAACTGTATCCTGCCCTCTAAAAGTCCAAGCGTAAAACTGCCATGATATTCCTTCATGTCGCCGTCATTCGTACGCACATCAACCACCGAAGAGAGCCGTCCGCCATAACGGGCAGGAAAACCACTTTTATAAAAATCTATATTCTTGATAATGTCTGTATTGAATGCTGAAAACAACCCTCCGGCATGATTCACCTGATACAAGGAAGTACCATCCAGAAGAAACAAATTATCATCATTGTTTCCACCATGTACGTACAACCCGGAGATAAGCTCCGTCCCGCCGGCCACTCCCGACAAGCCTTGAAGTTTCTTTACCACATCGGGCGAGCTCATAAAGTTGTTTCCATTTACAAAGTCCTTCGCTGTAAGCGAGACTTTTCCAGTCTGAGTGGTATGAAGAGGCGAGTTCAAATCAGCCGTCACCACCACTTCATTTAACTGGTAATCAGATTTCAGAGTTATATTCTTTGATTTGTTTCCGCCTAACGTAACATTTTCCAGATGTTCTCCACTGCCAATGTGCGAAAACCGGATTTTATGCCTTCCCTCACTTAACGTAAGGCTATAAAACCCGTGCTCGTTAGTCAGCGTACCCACATTCGAAGTCATGTCCCATACGGTTGCATTTACCACAGTTTCTCCATTGTCCTGATAGACGTATCCGCTTAACGTATAAGTCAACAGCTTTTTAAGGATGACATGACTGCCATCTATTTCCCACTTGATATTCGTATGATGAAATAGGGTTTCAAGGGTACTTTCCAGACTGACCATACCAAGTTTCTTGCCAGTATACGGAATATCAAGCCTGATAGACGCATCATACACAAAGCTGACAGGGTACACCTGTTTCACCTGCCCCATCATGTCTTCCAGGGTAACCCGATGCTGCGCATATAGGGAAGAAGCATCCACCAAGAAAGCTAAAAACAATAAGGATATGATTCTTTTCATCGCTCTTTCTGTATTATTCTTATATCCAGTGTCTTTTCAATCAATGCGATGATTTCGCCTAAGTCGTCCGTCTTGAATTCACCGGTAATTGTCCTTTCATGTTCCGACGCATACAGTTGTGTGCCATAATAGAGGGAAAGCTCTTTCAGCACCTCATCAATAGGTGTATTCCTGTAAATGAATTTTCCTATAGCCCAAGCCGAAGGATTTGGAGAAACAGCATGCACCGCTACAGGCATTTCATCGCCATGTGTCAGCATGCCACACATGTCTTTTGTAAGGACAATTCCATTTTTTCCATACCTTCCTTTAAACACAACTTTACCGGACTTTACATACACGCGAGTAGCAGTATCCTTTCTATATTCATCCACTTCAAACTCGGTTCCAAGTACTTTCACCTGAGCGTATTCAGTGGTGGCAATAAAAGGAGACAGCGCATTTCTTCGGACACTAAAATAGATTTTTCCCGACATATTTACTTCCCGGTTAGCTTGTCCATATTTATCGGCATCATATTCCAAAGTCGCCCCTTTGGAAAGTATAGCTAGCGTGCTGTCTGGCAGGAAATATCTTGTCACCATCGCATCTGCCGTAATTAATACGGTATGATGCTCCTTCCGGCTTAACAAGGTATAGCTCACCACACAGATAAGGATAGCCGCAGCGATTCCTGAAAAACAAGCCCAAAATCCGCTTACTTTATTTTGATGCGCTATCCCTGTTATTTTCTTCAAGGCCTTTCTTGTATCCAGTTTCCCATCTTCGTAATACCGAAGGATAAACTGGAGTTTTCTTTCTTCTTTATCTTTCATGACTGAATGTATTTTTAGCTAAGACTGAATGAACCATAAAAACTACTATGCCGAAACCAAAAAATTATCCGAAAAAGAACAGGTACACCTTTCTCACACCTTCCTTCAACGTTTTAAGTGCTTTGCTCACCTGGTTTTTTACTGTATTGACAGAGATATGCAGCCTTACGGCTATTTCTTCATATTTCATACCATCCCTCTTAGCCAGCAAGAACACCTCCTTGCATTTTTCTGGTAAGGCCTCTATAGCAGTCCAGATACGAGCCTCCTCATAAGACCATTCTTCACACTCTTCGTCCGACAGGATTTCCTCAAGGTCTGATGGCTGCACATTGCCATCAATAAGTGAATCCTTCTTCAAGATGTCTATACAGCGGTTTCTCACCATAGAGTACAGATAAGATTTAAGACCACTCACTTCAAATCCTTTCTCTTTCCGTTTCCACAATTCCATAAAACAGTCCTGCACCGTATCTTCCGCATCATCTATATCTTTCAGATAATGAAGTGCAAACAGACAGAGCGGACGGTAATATTGAAGGAAATTATCTCTGAATATTTTTGTATTGATGTCCATGTACAAGTGTGATTGATAGATTCGCATTTTTAAGAAAACTCAGAATATCAGATTTACCACTATGAGCGGACTTGTTTTTTATTATATTTAAACACAACAGATTTACTTTATACATTCTTTAAATATCACAGATTCTACTAGAGTTTATAGTGAATACTATATTTCGCACGATTTCTTCCCACCAATCAAAGCCTATCTATAAAGAAAAACTTATATTTGCATTATCTGAATCACACAATCATAGAACCATGAGCAAGATTTATCCGGTAGGCATACAAAGTTTTGAAGAGATACGTAAAAATCATTACTGCTATGTAGACAAAACTGAATTAATTTACCAGCTGGCAAACAGTGGTAAATATTATTTTCTGAGCCGTCCCAGACGATTCGGAAAAAGCCTGCTCATCTCCACGCTTGAAGCCTATTTCTCCGGTAAAAAAGAACTGTTTCAGGGTCTTGCCATGGAACAACTGGAAAAAGAATGGACAGCATATCCAGTGCTGCATCTTGACCTGAATGCACGACGATACGAGAATGAAGCCTCTCTTTATGCTATACTTAACCAACATCTGGAAAGTTGGGAAGCAATCTATGGAGACGAAAAAAAAGATCGGGCTCCAGAAGAACGTTTTGCCTACCTGATAGAAAAAATCAGCCGTACCACTAGCAAAAATGTAGTCGTATTAGTGGACGAATACGATAAACCGATGTTACAGGCCATCGGTAACGAAACTCTTCTTTGCAACTATCGCAACACCCTGAAGGCTTTCTACGGGGTATTGAAAACCTGCGACAAATATCTTCGGTTTGCTCTTCTGACAGGCGTAACCAAATTCAGTAAAGTAAGCGTATTCAGCGACCTGAATAACCTGGAAGACATTTCTCTACAGGCTATGTATAACAATTTGTGTGGAATCACAGAAAAGGAGTTATCAGAAGTATTTGCAGAGGACATCCAGTTATTGGCCGACAATAACACACAAACTTATGCTGAAACTTGTCACCAATTGAAAGAATGGTATGACGGATATCATTTTGCATACCGCTCGGAAGACATCTATAATCCTTTCAGTCTGCTCAATGCTATGAAAAGCCGTGAATTTGGAAGCTATTGGTTTGAGACCGGTACGCCGACTTTCCTCGTAGAATTAATAAAGCATAGTAAATATAATTTGCAGCGGCTTACCGAAGAAATAGCAACTGCCGATTCATTGGGCAGTATTGACACAATGGAAACTAATCCCGTACCCATCCTCTACCAAAGCGGATACCTTACGATTAAAGGGTATGACAAAGAATTTAAAGTATATAAACTGGGATTCCCCAACAAAGAAGTGGCAGAAGGGTTTACACGCTTCTTACTTCCCTGCTATGCATATATGCCTTCCGGCAATCCCTCTTTTGAATTAATGTGTTTTGTAAAAGAGGTACGGGACGGCAAAATAGATGCATTTATGAAACGCCTGCAAAGCTTCTTTACAGACACTCCTTATGAATTAATACGCGATCTGGAATTACATTATCAGAACGTATTGTTCATTATATTCAAACTGTTAGGCTTTTATACCCAGGCAGAATACCATACCTCAGAAGGACGCATTGATCTGATAGTAAAAACAGCGCAGTATATTTACGTTATGGAGTTCAAACTGGACGGAAGTGCGGAAGAAGCCCTGAAACAAATCAATGACAAACAATATGCACTGCCTTTTGCCACGGATACGAGAAAAGTCTACAAACTGGGAGTAAACTTCAGCCATCGTACACGCAACATTGAAAAATGGGTGGTGGAAGAAGCCCATTCATAGCTTCTCCCCATCCTTAAACTCTTCCCACTTCCTGACCACCGTATCAATGGAAATATCCAGCAATTTCATCTGACTGAACAATTCCGGCAGATTTTCTGTCATAAACTTCAGGCTTCGGGTCTGTTTTATCTTCTTCAGGGCATCAACAGTCACAAAATACCCCAGCCCTCGCCGGGTGTAGATAATCCCCCACTGCAACAGCAGGTCGTAAGTCTTCACTACAGTATTGGTGTTGACTTCGAACATAACGGCCTGTTCCCGCACACTGGGTATGCGGTCATCTGAATGATACTTTCCTGCCAGTATCTCGTCGCAGATTCGTTCTGCCATCTGCAAATAAATAGCTCGGTCTTGCTTGAAATCTACCATCTTACTATCTAAACTCCAACTTTCTAAAACCTTTATAGGCCATAACAACAGCTACTATGCTCCAAACCACGGAAACGATCGACCATGTGTATTTAATAATACTTTTAGGAGCACCTAATCCATACATACACAATACCGGCAACACATAAGACACAATACATAAAACAACTATCAGCCAAAACTGGGTTTTGCTGTATTGTTTCCTCAACATAACCACTACAGTCCACATGGCTACATAAAAAGCAATCACCATCTGAACTATGAGTTGTTTAAAATCATAGCCTCCTCCCAAAAAGAGAAAAACTGGTTCGTCCGTTTCCTCTGTAAAAAACGATGGAATAGCCAGTTGCATGAAGATATTCGATAATATCGCACATCCCAACAACATCACCGTACCTATCAAAAAAGTACTGAAAAACAAACTTACATATTTTTCTGCCAATGTGACCGGAAGCATGAACTTATTTATCAGACCTCTGTCATTCCGCATATCTTCCACCAGGCTCCAGAACGTAAAATAATAAGATAGGAGTATCAGCAATTGCTCTATGAGTGACAAGCATTCTTTCAAACTATCTCCTGACACCAAGGCACAAAACACACAGATACTAAAAGAGCGTAAAAACAAAAGCTGGATAAAGGCTTTCTTTTTTCCATAGCCAAACATTTCCTTTAACTGAAACTGACTAAACTTCCACATTTCTTTCATTGCAAAACTTTTCATATCCTTCCTCCTCCCTTGATTAATGCATTAAACAGCAGTTCCAAAGATACTTCCGTATCCATGTTTTCCTGCTTATGAGTGACTACATGGTAACCTTCGGTACAAGCTTCTGCATATAGCACTCCTTCTTCATTACTTTGGATTCCGAACGAATACCGACTAGCGATTTCCTCCAAAGAAGCCGCATACACAGGAGCATCCTTTCTTAACACAATCACATCGGTCAACAGATTTTCAATGTCCTGCACAATGTGTGTAGACAAAACCACTATCTGATCTTCACGAACATGCTTCATCAGCAGCTTACGAAACATCTTTCGTGCCGGAATATCCATTCCATTGGCAGCCTCATCCAACAATACGATTTTAGTTCCAAGCGACAGGGCGATGCTGAATGCCACTTTATGCTTCTCTCCTAACGATAATTGGTTCAAATTCTTAATATCCCGCTGTATTTCAAAATTGACCAGACAATCATTCAGCACCTCTTTACGAAATTCGGGATAGAATTCGGAATAAATAGCGAGGAACTGCTCCAAGCTCATATTCGGAAAGATAAAATCAGCCGGTAGCATGAATACCTTCTGCAAAGTCTCCACATCCCTCTCCCTGAGATTACGACCGTCTACATAAATCTCACCGCCGTGAGCAAAAAGCTTACCAGCAATCAGTTTCAATAGTGTGGTCTTGCCTGAGCCGTTCATCCCCAACAGGCCATAAAATCGCCCTTCTTCCATACGAAGATTCAAGTTATCCAATACATTCTTATCGGACTGATACCCAAATGAAACACCGCTTAATTCTACCATAACCTTACAAAGTAAAAATTGTTACACTGTACCATCAAAATGGTACAGCAAAAATAACTTTTTTTCTTGAACAAACAAATGATTTTACGGAAATTATAATGCAATATCCAACAAACCTCAGCACACTTTCTACGTTTCCATTCCGTGAACCCTACGTTTCCCGATGCGGAACCGTACGTTTCGCATAAGGAAAACATATGGTTCCGCGCTGAGAAACGTAAAAGACTTCTTTCCCTCCGAAAGTATTCGCTTTGATAATTCCAGCTATTTTTCGTAACTTCGCATGTTCATCTAACAAGAAAAGATACATGTCAGAAAATGATTTTATTACCATAAAGGGTGCCCGGGTGAATAACCTGAAAAACATCGACGTACGTATTCCACGCAACAAGCTGGTAGTCATTACCGGACTGTCGGGCTCGGGAAAGTCGTCGCTGGCATTCGATACGCTGTATGCCGAAGGGCAAAGACGCTATGTAGAAAGTCTGTCTTCTTACGCCCGCCAGTTTCTCGGACGTATGAGCAAACCGGAATGTGACTTTATCAAAGGGATTCCACCTGCTATCGCCATTGAACAGAAGGTGACAAGCCGCAACCCGCGTTCTACCGTAGGTACCTCAACGGAGATTTATGAGTACCTGCGCCTGCTTTTCGCACGGGTGGGAAAAACGTATTCTCCCGTAAGCGGACAACTGGTGAAGAAGGACAGTGTGGAAGACATCGTGAACTGCATGCTGTCTTACCCGAAAGGCACACGCTATACCGTACTGACGCCTATCCTTCCCCGTGACGGAAGAAGTGTGGCAGAACAGCTGGACATGGATATGAAGCAGGGCTTTACCCGACTGGAAGTGGACGGCGAAATGGTACGCATTGAGGATTATACCTACAATGAGAACGATAAGGTGTATCTGTTAGTGGACCGCATGAGCTGCGATGACAGCAAGGATGCCATCAGCCGACTGACGGATTCTGCCGAGACGGCCATGTACGAAGGCGACGGCACGTGTATGCTTCGTTTCTATTTGTCGGATGACACCCGCCTGCATGTATTCAGCACGAAGTTTGAAGCCGACGGTATCAAGTTTGAAGAACCAAACGACCAGATGTTCTCATTCAACTCTCCGCTGGGAGCCTGCCCTACGTGCGAAGGCTTCGGAAAGATTATCGGTATCGATGAACACCTGGTGGTGCCCAACCGTGCGCTGAGCGTGTACGATGGTGCCGTGCTTTGCTGGAGAGGTGAGAAAATGGGAGAATGGCTGAATGAGTTCCTTCGGGAAGCTCCGGCTCATGATTTCCCCATCTTTGCTCCCTATTATGAGCTGACACAGGAACAGAAAGATTACCTCTGGCACGGCCCAAGAGAGAAGGTCTGCATCGACTCTTTCTTCAAGATGCTGGAGGAAAACCAATATAAGATACAGTATCGCGTGATGCTGGCCCGCTACCGGGGAAAAACGACTTGCCCTACCTGTCACGGAAACCGACTGAAAAAGGAGGCCAGCTACGTACGAGTGGGTGGAAAGAACATCTCGGAACTGGTGGAAATGCCGATTACCCAGTTGCAGGAGTTTTTCCGTACACTCACACTGGATGAGCACGACACCCTCGTGGCACAACGTCTGCTGAGTGAAATCAAGAACCGCCTGACATTCCTGTCGGATGTAGGTCTGGGTTACCTGACGCTGAACCGGTTGAGCAACTCGCTTTCGGGGGGTGAAAGTCAGCGAATCAACCTGGCTACCTCGTTAGGAAGCAGTCTGGTAGGCTCATTGTATATTCTTGACGAACCAAGTATCGGTCTGCACAGTCGTGACACTACCCGCCTTATCAAGGTGCTGCGCCAGTTACAGCAATTAGGAAACACGGTAGTAGTAGTGGAACACGACGAAGAAATCATCCGTGCAGCTGACTACATCATCGACATCGGTCCGAAAGCCGGACGACTGGGCGGACAAGTGGTGTATGAGGGCGACATGAAAGATTTACAGAAGGGAAGCGACAGCTATACCGTGAAATACCTGTTAGGAGAAGAGACCATCGACCTGCCAGCCAGCCATCGTCCGTGGAACAACTACATCGAAATCAAGGGAGCACGTGAGAATAACCTGAAAGGCATCGACGTGCGCTTCCCGCTTAACGTGATGACGGTAGTAACAGGTGTCAGCGGTTCCGGAAAGAGTACGCTGGTACGCGACATTTTCTATAAGGCTCTAAAGCGGGAATACAGTGAATCGAGCGAACGTCCGGGCGAATTCATCTCATTGGAAGGAGACATCCGTCAGGTGAACGACATCGAGTTTGTGGACCAGAACCCTATCGGAAAGTCTTCCCGAAGTAATCCGGTGACTTACGTCAAGGCGTATGACGAAATCCGCAAACTGTTTGCCGACCAGCCGCTGGCCAAGCAGATGGGATACAGCGCAGGCTATTTCTCGTTCAACACGGAAGGCGGACGTTGCGAAGAATGCAAGGGAGAAGGTACGGTAACGGTAGAAATGCAGTTCATGGCCGACCTGGTGTTGGAATGTGAGTCGTGCCACGGCAAGCGCTTCAAGAACGACACGCTGGAAGTGAAGTTCGAAGGAAAAAACATTTACGACATACTGGAAATGACGGTCAACCAGGCCATCGAGTTCTTTACGGAACACAACCAGAAGAAGATTGTCAAGAAGTTGCGCCCGCTACAGGATGTGGGACTGGGTTACATCAAGTTAGGACAGTCTTCGTCTACCCTCTCGGGAGGAGAAAACCAGCGCGTGAAACTGGCGTACTTCCTCAGCATCGAAAAGGCGCAGCCTACCATCTTCGTGTTCGACGAACCGACCACAGGCTTGCATTTCCATGACATAAAGAAACTGCTGGAAGCTTTCGACGCCCTCATCAGTCGTGGACATACGCTGGTCATCATCGAACACAACATGGATGTCATCAAATGCGCCGACCATGTGATTGACCTCGGTCCGGAAGGTGGCGACATGGGGGGGAATCTCGTGGCAGCCGGCACACCGGAAGAAGTGGCCAAATGTGCGGTTTCCTACACAGGACAATACCTGACAGAAAAACTCAATCAGTAATCTTAACGAACAGACACATGATTCAAACTCTTGAAACCCTATACAGCCAGTTCACCGGCCATGCTCCGGAAAGCGTGGAAGCATTGCCGGGAGCCGGTTCCAACAGAAGCTACTACCGCCTGAAGGGTACTCCGACTCTTATCGGGGTATGCGGTACTTCACGCGAAGAAAACGAGGCCTTCATCTACCTGTCACGCCATTTTCAGGCACAGCATCTTCCAGTACCGGCAGTGCATGCCGTTTCCAACGACGGGCTCTGTTACCTGCAGGATGATTTAGGAACAGATTCTCTGTTTCAGCTTATCGCACACGGAAGAGAAACCGGAGAGTTTGACTCCACAGAAAAGGAGTTGCTAAAGAAAGTCATCCGGTTGCTGCCCCGCATACAGTTTGAAGGGGCACAAGGACTGGATTTCGGGAAATGCTATCCGGCGGTAGAGTTCAATCACAGAAGCATTCTGTGGGACTTGAACTACTTTAAATACTGTTTTCTGAAAGCTACGGGAGTGGAATTCAGAGAGGATTTGTTAGAAAACGATTTCGAAGCCCTTTGCCAGACACTGATAAAGAGCATGGAACCCCAACCGGTATTCATGTATCGCGACTTCCAGAGCCGTAATATCATGGTGAAGGACGGAGAGCCTTACCTGATTGATTTCCAGGGAGGACGGAAAGGACCGCTGTATTACGACGTGGCTTCTTTCCTCTGGCAAGCCAAGGCCAACTATCCGGACAGCCTGCGCCAGGAACTGATTGACGAGTACTTGGAAGCCCTACGCCCCTACAAACAGATAGAAAAGGAAGTGTTCCTGTCCCGTCTACGTCATGTCGTATTGTTCCGCACGCTACAAGTACTGGGAGCTTACGGCTTCCGCGGCTACTTCGAGAAAAAGACTCATTTCATCGAAAGCATTCCTTTCGCTATTGAGAATCTGCGCCAGTTATTGCAGGAGGGTTTTCCGGAATATCCTTATCTCTGCGAGGTATTACAGCGCATGACAGAACTGAAGCAATTTGCCGCTGTACGCAACCGCCGTAACCTGACGGTCACAGTGATGAGTTTCTCTTACCGGAAAGGGATTCCGGAAGATGAAAGCGGAAATGGTGGAGGATACGTGTTTGACTGCCGCGCCGTACACAACCCCGGACGCTACGAACAGTACAAATCGCTTACAGGACTGGACGCACCGGTCATCGAATTTTTAGAGAAGGACGGAGAGATTACAGAATTCCTTCGTCATACCGACGCTCTGGTGGATGCCCACGTGCAGCGTTTCCTGGAACGTGGATTTTCGCACCTGATGATTTGCTTCGGATGCACCGGAGGACAGCACCGCTCCGTGTACTCTGCTCAGCACACAGCAATGCACTTGCATGAAAAATTTAAAATTAATGTACACCTGATTCATCGGGAACAACAAATAGACCAATTACTGAAAGCCAAATGAAAGCCATGATATTTGCTGCCGGACTGGGTACCCGGCTCAAACCGCTGACTGACCACATGCCCAAGGCCTTAGTTCCGGTGGCCGGACGTCCCATGCTGGAACATGTGATTCTCAAACTGAAAGAAGCAGGATTTACCGAACTGGTCATCAACATTCACCATTTCGGAGAACAGATTATCGATTTTCTGAAAGCTAACCAGAATTTTGGACTGACCATTCATATCAGCGATGAACGTGACAGATTGCTCGATACAGGAGGCGGTATCAAAAAGGCGGCAACCTTCTTTACAGGAACGGAACCGTTTTTGGTACACAATGTGGACATCCTGTCGAATGCCGACCTGAAAGAGGTCTATGATTTTCATCGGAAAAGTCAGAATCTGGCTACACTGCTGGTCAGCCCGCGCAAGACCTCGCGCCACCTGTTGTTCGATACGGATAACCGTCTGCAAGGCTGGATTCATAAAGACACGTTGCAAACCAAGCCGGAAGGTTTTGTGTACGAACCGGGCCAATACCGCGAATATGCGTTCAGCGGCATCCATGTAATTTCACCGGAACTATTTCATTACATGGATGGAGAGGCATGGAAGGGCAAATTTCCCATCATGGATTTTTATCTGCACACCTGCCAGCAACTCCAGCTCGGAGGATGCATCAAAGAAGACTTGCAACTGATAGACATCGGCAAACCGGACACGCTGGCCCGGGCCGAAGAATTCCTAAAGGATTAATACCAAGTAACCGCACTACCCGTATTGCTTCGCTGATCCCACTTCAGGGCATCGGTCAGCATACTGGAGTTGGCACGGATAGAGAAGTTATAAGAAGTAAACGGACCGAACACCAATCCGCAACTCATATTAAAGCAGTGCAAGTCACGGGTAATGTTCAAGGTTGTCATAGACATCTCCTTGGAGGTAAAGTCGTATCCGGTAGAATAAGTCATGTTCCAACGGCTACCAATCTTGAAGTTACCCGACACGTTCAATGAATGCGTCAATGAATACGGATAACGCATGGTCTTGATGTTAATGTCCTTCGAACGGTCCTCACGAATACTATAGCTATAGCTCAAGCTGACACTCCAAGGCAATTTGAAAGCCAGGTAACCGTCTGAATCGACAGAAGCTTTCTCCGTCTTTCGCATGTTGGAGTTGTTATTCTGTTCTTCCGTTTCTTCCTCTGTCTCCTCGTCTTCATTTTCTTCCTTACCTTTATTGTCCTTGTTCTTTTCATCCTCTTCTTTCTTACCGAAGAGTTTCTTGAAAGTATCGTTGTTCAAGGTATAAGAGAATGAACCACTGTATCCCTGGAAACGTCCGAAACGTCCATAAGACCATTCTGTGCGGTCGCCCACCACTACATTACCATTTTCATCGAACTGGTATGCATACGTAGCGAATGAGGCATTCATATTAAATGTATAGCTCTTGGTCAGCTTCAAACGAAGGTTCATGCTCAAGTCACTCCACTTTTTATTGGCTACGTCGTAAGAAAGAGAAGCCCCTAACTGGTCAATCAAGCTGATTTTCTTGTAGCCGGTAGTATCCTTGTCCGACTTCATCTTCATCTCGATATTGTTATCAATTGAGAAGCTGATGTTCTGTGACATATTCTTTCCCGGATAGCCGTATACAGCTCCTTCATAAGGAGAATACTCTACGGTACGCACCTCACCGTCTTCATCCGTATAAGTATAAGTGTCGTAATAGCCGTAACGTGATTTTCCAAAGTCCGGTGTATAGGTATAGCTGACGGTCGGTGTAAAGACGTGACGAATCTGAAGCTCCTTGCTCTTCATGAACAAAGGCTTGTACATACCATACAACTTGGTATTCATCTGTAAAGACAGGTTGTAATCATACAAACGGTTGAACCCGTTGATGGTATCTCGCTTCACATGATCACGCGAGGTAGGACTCGCATCATAGCTCTGCTTTACTTTCCGCAAATACCAGCGTTCTGTGTAATTGAACGAAGGAACGATGTTGATATACTTGAACAAGTTGAAAGTTGCCGAAACCGGAATCTTGTGCTGCATACCGTTCTCCCACTGTGTCAAAGGTGTCTTAAACAACAGATTATCCTTTGTACTGATGGAGTTGGTAATACTTCCGGTGTACTGCAATGAAATCTTTTCGTACCAGCGCTCATCTCCTGCCGATTTTTTACGCTTGAACGGATAAATACGATTCAATGAGATATTTACGTCCGGAAGCGTCATGCTCAAAGAAGAGTCACGCGTGTTCTGTGTGATATTGAATGCTCCAGAGATGTTCAATCCGATTTCCGGAAAGTTACGTGAGTAGCTCACACTGGAAGCCTTGGTATTCTGAGAATACTGCTGCGGGTTATACAAACTGCTCAAACTGGAACGGTCGTAACTACTGGTAGCAAAGTTCACACTGGCCGAGAACGAACTGTTCGGATTGGCCTTGGCATCCTGCCGGTGACTCCACTGGATACGGAAGTCTTTCGACACAGAATAGTCGGGCATGTTTTTCTCACCCGTTTTTGTCACCAGATAGCTGGCATTGAACGAGCCACTGAATTTATAACGCTTGTTATAGTTAGATGCAGCCGATAATCCCCAAGAACCCTTCGTAAAGACTTCTCCCAATACTTTCAAGTCCATCTGGTCGCTGATGGCAAAATAATAACCACCGTCGCGCAGATAAAAACCACGGTTCATTTCATCACCATACGTCGGCATGATAAAACCGGAAGAATAGCTACTATTGAACGGGAAGAAACCAAAAGGTACGGCAATAGGAAGAGGCACATCCTCTACCACGAGCTGTGCAGGTCCGAATACTACGTTTTTCTTCGGACGTACCTTTGCCATGGAAAGTTTCAAATAAAAATGAGGATGTTCGTGATTGTCGCAAGTAGTATATTTACCATGACGCATGTAAATTTCATCGTTTGCCCCTTTCTTTCCTTCCTCACTGGTGACATATCCTTCACCTTGCTGTGTGACAATGCTATTGATGAAACCCTTCTTGGTCTTGAAGTTATAGCGCATGATTTTAGATTCATACGGTGTTTCTCCATCCTTGAAAATCGGTGAACCCGTTTCCACTCCTGCCGTATCGGTCACTCCCGTGGCATAGACGGTACTGCTGTCCATATTCATCGTAATCACCGCAGAGGTCAGCTCAATGTTCTGGTAATTCACTTTACCTTCTCCATAAAGATGTGCATAGCCCTCTTTCGTAAAGACAATCGAATCGCTTGCTTCATAAATAACCGGTGCATCCAGCGGTTCTTTTTTCTTTGTGGTATCTGCGGCCAGCGAGTCCATTCCCAGCGAATCCAACGCCAATGAGTCCCGATGAAGGGAATCGGTCTTCTCTCCTCCCCGCATACGTTTTCCTCTCACACGCTGTGCTTCGGCATAGAATGAGCAGAAAAAGCCAAAAACAAACAGAGATAGCAGTAAATTTGTAGTTCTTCTAAATGATGTCATCACCGTCTTTTTACGCAATATGCGGTGCAAAAGTAAGCATTATCCGACAAATAAACGTCAACGCTTTCCTTTTTAATGTATTTTTAGTTCTACAAAAAGAGTTTACACCAGGCATCAAAACGTGCCAACCCCTCTTCCCCATGCTTTTCAATACTCTTTCGGGCCTTCTCCACGCTCTTTTCCTTATCCAATTTGGTCTTTGAATAAAACTTATCGGCAAAACAGATAATCTGCTCTTCCAGGCTGATTGGAATCATTTCACGGTGAGGCACCGGAAGGTCACGTTCCATAATCGCCTTGAGGGAAAGTCCGGCACCTGTATGACGCTCACACACCAGCGCATGACGCGGATAACCCTCACGAGCCACCAACTCCGAACCTAAATACCCATGACAGATATAGGGATATTTACCAAAGCAGAAAATGCCATCTGCGTCCGTCATAAAAATACCAATATCATGAAGCATCGCCGCTTCTTCTATAAAAGTCAAGTCCAGATTCAGTTCCGGATGCTTGCGTGCCATATCCAAGGCCTTGTCTGCTACCGAACGGCTGTGCACCAGCAAAATATGTTTTAACTCATTATCTTCCGGATAATATTTGTCAATCAATGCAAGTGGATTCATAAATAAATGTGGCTATATTTGTAAAAAGTATCACAAATCTACAAAAATTCCATGAGTTACACGAAAAGAATCTTTTTGAAATACATTTTGGGTGCATGTATAAGCTGTTTTATGGCCCTGCAAGGACATGCCACCGTGCGCAACGGAGCTGACCAGCTAGAAAAACTGCTTCCCTTACTTGAAGGAAAACGGGTTTCTCTGGTAGTAAACCATACTTCTCTTTGTGGGAAAACCCACTTACTGGATACCTTGGTCAGTCTAGTAAAAATCGTACGGGTATTTGCTCCTGAACATGGATTTCGAGGGGATGCAGATGCCGGAGAATACATTCAAAACGGAAAAGATACCCGCACGAGGGTGCCCATCCTTTCACTTTATGGAAAAAACAAGAAACCGCTACCGTCACAGCTGACTGGCACAGATGTGGTAGTGTTCGACATACAAGACGTAGGTGCCCGCTTCTATACTTACATCAGTACGCTTTATTACGTGATGCAGGCTTGTGCCGAGAACCAGAAAGAACTGATTGTGCTGGACCGCCCCAATCCTTGTGACTACGTGGACGGTCCGGTACGAGAAAAGGCATACAAAAGCTTTGTAGGTATGCTTCCCATCCCCCTGCTTCATGGATGTACCTTAGGCGAAATAGCCGGAATGATTAATGGAGAAGGCTGGTTAGGTAAAGGCCTGCAATGTCGTTTGCAAGTAATTCGAGTGGAAGGATGGAAACACGGACAGCCTTACTCGCTTCCGGTAAAACCTTCTCCCAATTTACCAAACGATCTTTCCATTGCGCTCTACCCCTCACTCTGTCCTTTTGAAGGAACTTCCGTAAGCATCGGCAGAGGAACTACTTATCCTTTCCAAGTCATCGGTTCTCCGGCACTAAAGGATTTTTTCCAGTTTCAGTTTACTCCACGCTCTTTAAAAGGGTTCGACAAGCATCCGCTTCATCAGAATCAGGCCTGCTTCGGCCTTGACTTGCGTACAAAAAAAGAGCTACCTCAAGGCTTTTCCCTAAAATACCTCCTGCAGTTTTATCAGCTCTATCAGAAGCAATATCCGGATGCCGAAAAGCGTTTCTTCAGCCGTTCCCAATGGTTTGACCTGCTGATGGGTACCTCACAGGTACGCAAGGATATACTTCAGGGAAAAACGGAATCCGAAATACGCCAGGCATGGGAGAAGGACTTGCAAGCTTACCGTTCCTTACGTGAAAAATATTTATTGTATGAATAAAAAACAAGCGGACAGCAGATTGCTTCTTTCAAGCCTCCTACTGTCCGCTTCTTACTATCTTAATCTGCGCGATTATTTCTTTTTCATCTTCTGCATCATACCAGCCATCTTGCTGCCAGTTACCATCTTCATCATCTTACGAGTCTGGTCAAACTGCTTCAACAAACGGTTTACTTCCTGAATGCTTGTTCCACTACCTTTAGCGATACGTGTACGACGTGTTCCGTTCAGAATTTCCGGATGAGTACGTTCTTCCGGAGTCATTGAATAAATAATAGCCTCAATGCTCTTGAATGCATTGTCGTCGATATCAATATCCTTAATGGCTTTTCCTACACCCGGAATCATGGAAGCCAGTTCCTTCAAGTTACCCATCTTCTTAATCTGGTGAATCTGAGTCAGGAAGTCATTGAAATCGAACTGGTTTTTCTGAATCTTCTTCTGAAGGCGTTTCGCTTCTTCTTCATCATACTGTTCCTGTGCACGTTCTACCAATGACACGATATCACCCATACCCAGGATACGGTCGGCCATACGGGCCGGGTGGAACTGATCTACGGCATCCAGTTTCTCACCGGTACCCACGAACATAATCGGCTTGTTTACCACTGTACGGATAGACAGGGCCGCACCACCACGTGTATCACCATCTAACTTGGTCAATACTACACCAGTGAAATCCAGACGTTCATTAAACTCACGCGCTGTATTTACCGCATCCTGTCCGGTCATGGCATCAACTACAAACAATGTAGCATCCGGATTGATAGCTTTCTTGATGGCTTCAATCTCGTTCATCATCTGTTCGTCTATTGCCAAACGACCAGCCGTATCGACAATTACCAGATCATACCCTTTTGCTTTCGCTTCTTGAATGGCATTCAAGGCAATCTGTACAGGGTCTTTGCTGTCCAATTCGCTATATACAGGAACTTCTACCTGCTGGCCGAGCACTTTCAACTGCTCAATTGCAGCCGGACGATACACGTCACACGCTACCAGCAAAGGTTTACGGTTCTTCTTTGATTTCATCATGCGGGCCAGCTTACCAGAGAAGGTAGTCTTACCAGAACCCTGCAAACCTGACATCAAGATAACAGCCGGACGACCTTTCAATTCGATTTCGGCAGTATCTCCTCCCATCAAGGTAGTCAGTTCATCGTGTACAATCTTCACCATCAACTGACTAGGCTTGACAGCTGTCAATACATTCTGTCCCAGTGCTTTTTCCTTTACCGTATCTGTAAAGTTCTTTGCTACTTTATAATTCACGTCCGCATCCAGCAATGCACGACGTACATCCTTCAAGGTTTCGGCCACATTGATTTCGGTGATTTTACCTTCACCTTTCAATATCTTAAACGACCGTTCTAGTCTTTCACTTAAATTATCGAACATATATGTTGCTTTTTTATTTATTATCAAAAATTTCCAGCGTGCAAAATTACAAAAAAATCAGTATGCTCAAATCTTTTTGTTCTGCCATTTTGCTTTTTTCAGATAAATGAGACTGGAACCTAACATCAATACGTAATAAATCACTTCCGTGGTGAAGCATACGTCTACCGATGCCTGGATAACCATGCCCACCACAATGATATAAAGTGCATAGAAAACTTGTACAAACACTTCCAATACCAACGCCGCCTGCGTATTGCCCGTTCCTGATATGCCATTGAAGTACACATTGGCCAGCGAAGCAATCAGCATAGCCCCGCACACCACATACAAAGCCGAAACAGACTCCACCAGCAAGGCTTCTTCATTTGTATAAACCGACAAGATACTTCCGGGAAACGCCACGCACAAGCCTACGCACACTACCATAATCAAAAACGACATCCGGGATATTTTATGCAATAACGTGACTACCCCTGATGAACCGCCGGCACCAATCAGATTACTCACCAACGTATTGGCGGTAGTAGAAAGTGCCTGTACAGGAATCAGCAACACTACATACACACTTCGCACGATATTGGCCACCGCCAGTTGCCGCTGCCCGAGTCGTTCAAGAGCCATAAAAAAGACAAACCAGATGGCCATAGCCAGAAAATACTGTACCATCGTGAAACAAGATATGCGAAGGATGCGTAGCACCATACTTAAATCGAACTGTCCAAAACGATTCAGTCCGTATTTTTTCAAGTCCACCTTATAATAGGTATAAAGCAAAAAGAAGAGCAGTGAAGAAGCCTCAGCAATGACAGAAGCCAAAGCGGCACCACGTACCCCCATTTCTGGCAGACCTAATTCTCCGAATACCAAGGCGTAATCAAGCACCACATTCACCAAAGCCATTACGACTGCATTCATAGTCAACACTTTTGTACGCGTAATACCGATATAAAGCCCGCGAAACATCACATTCACAAAGGCAAAAAGGAATCCCCAGATACGCCAGGTGAAAAATTCATAAGTCGCCCCGTAAATAGAATCCGAAGTAATAAGCAACCGAATCAACGGAGCAGCAGAAAAATACATCAGTATCAGCAAACAAACCGCCATACCGAAACTGAAAGTCGTTCCCTGCCACATAATAGGGCCTACTGCCCGATAGTTTCCTTCTCCATTACGACGAGCTATCAGAATCTGCGAACCAACACTAAAACCGAAAGCTATGGTATAGACACAAATGTAGAGCAATCCGCCCATGGCAGCTGCTCCCAAAGCGACTTCACCCACACGCCCTAAAAAGGCTGTATCGGTCACATTTATCACATTCTGCGCCAACAGGCCCAGAAAAATAGGATAAGTAACACGCCAGATTTCCTTATTGGTGTACATACATCAAAAGAATAAAAATGATTGGAAATTGCATACTTTTGCAAAGATACATTTTTAAAACCAGAACTACATAAAAAGCACTTAAATACCTAACTCGCATTACTTAGTTTCAAATAAAACAATTTCAAATAAAATAATTTTTACTCATTTCGTTGGTTTGTGTGCAATTTAGCACTATTTTTGCAGCCGATTTTTAACAAACAACCTAAAAACGAATGAAAAAATTTCTTTTCATCAGTGCAGCGACACTGTGTATCTCTTTCCCAACTTTCGCGGGAGATTATCTGACCAACACCAATCAAAACGCCGCTTTCCTTCGAATGATAGCCCGAGGAGCTTCTATTGATATAGACGGTGTGTATAGTAACCCTGCAGGACTTTCTTTCCTTTCGCACGAGGGATTCTACCTGTCACTGACCGGACAAAGTGCTTATCAGACCCGCGAAATTGACGCTAATTTCCCACTCTTTAAACAAGCTGACGGAACAAATGGCAGCCGATTGTACAAAGGAACGGCCTCTGCTCCCTTCATTCCGAGCTTTCAAGGATTATATAAAAAGAATAATTGGGTAATCTCTGCCAGCTTTGCCATTACGGGTGGTGGAGGAAAAGCCTCATTCAGCAACGGTCTTCCAATGTTCGATGCATTAGCTATGGGAATGATTACCAAGCAAACTGACGGGCAAGTAACTCCCCAGATGTATGACATTAATACTTCTATGGATGGAAAGCAATACATTTACGGAGTACAATTAGGATTGAGCTACAAAATCAACGACTGGCTGAGTGTATTTGCCGGCGGCCGAATGAACTATTTTACAGGTGGATATGAGGGCTACCTGAAAACAGAACTCAAAAACGATTATACACAAATAGGACAGATGATGGGGCTTCCTGATGGAAAGACACTGGCCAGTATCGATTTGGACTGCAAACAAACCGGATGGGGAATTACTCCGATCATTGGAGCAGACCTTAAATTCAACAAACTTAATATAGGATTAAAGTATGAATTTAAAGCCAACCTGAACCTGGAAAATATAACCGAAAAGATGGACTTGATTAATGTAGACCGAAAATATTTGGCAGACTATGAAGATGGAGTCAATACGCCGAGCGACATTCCATCTATGTTCTCTGCTGCCATCGGTTATGAAATTCTTCCCACCCTACGTGCCTCCGTTGAATATCACTTTTTCGATGACAAGCATGCAGGCATGGCAAATGTAACTCTTCCAGATGGAACCAGTGTGGCAAAACAGAAAACCCTCAAGCACGGTACTCACGAATACCTTGCCGGTATGGAATGGGACATTACCAAACGACTGACTGTCAGTAGTGGTTTCCAAAAAACCAACTATGGTCTGAGCAATGATTTCCAGACTGATACCAGTTTCTCATGCGACTCTTACTCATTGGGATTTGGTGCCAGAGTCAACCTTACACAAGCATGGAGCATTGATGTGGCCTATTTCTGGACACATTACAACAAATACACCAAAGAAACAGACAGCTACAACGGTACAGGCCTGAAAGGGACCGACATTTACAACCGTACGAACAAAGTATTCGGATTAAGTCTGAACTATAAATTCTAATTACCCCCCTCTTCTGGCTTCTCATCTGCCCAACACATGAGAAGCCAGAAGTTAAGCTTAAAAAATCTTTACTTTCTCCTTCTTATTAGAAAGAAAACAGATAGTTTTTGTTACTTTTGTCAAGTAAAACCTTGTACTAATTCTCAAAAATTAAACTATGAACCAAAAACTATCATGGCTACTGCTTTCCACTCTATTGGGAGGAGCCGTACTGACTGGATGTTCGGAAGAAAATCCAAAACCGACAAACGGAGAAGGTGATCAGAATCCCACATCGAAGACCCCCACAGAACTCTATTATGCCAACATGTTCGGCAAGGAGGCTATGAGTACCTACTATTACTGGAATAAGGAAATCAGTAGTGACCTGGACAACTGGAACATCGAGACTAACAATGACCCAATCGGCACCGTTGACCGAATAAGGTACCACCAAGGAGATAAATACATTGACAAATGGTCCATGCTCACCGACGACATGGCTTCCTTTAACAGCAGTGTGGAAGGGGTTTCTACTACATTTGGCTGGAATCTGACTTTCTATCCGGTAAACAAAGAAAAGAATCAATATGTAGCAGTCGTAAACTTTGTCCATGAAGGGACTCCTGCTGCAAAAGCGGAATTTAAACGAGGAGATATTATCCTTTCTATAAATGATGAAAAAATCACCCCCGACAACTATGAGGATTTATACTACAAACCTACCTTAAAAGTTTCCCTCGGAGAACTGCAAGAAGATATCATTGTCAGCCGGAACAAATCAATAGAGCTGACAGCTGTCAACATGTACGAAAATCCTATCATTTGCGACTCCGTATATGAATTCAACGGAAAGAAAGTGGGCTATCTGGCCTATACCGGCTTTGACCTGAAATCCATCAATCCACTGATTGAAATCGGGAAAAAGTTTAAAGCTGAAGGTATTGAAGAACTGGTTTTAGACCTCCGGTACAACGGAGGAGGTTATGTTATCACTGAAAACGTGTTAGCCTCCATGTTTGCTCCACAAGAAGCTGTCAGCAGCAAGAAAGTATTCGAAAAAGAAATCTACAACAGCTATTTGAGCGAAAGCTACCAGAAACAAGGAGAAAGTCTGGAAACCCGCTTCACCACAGAATTCAATTACCCGGAAGTGGAAGTCAATGCAAGCACAAAAGATGCTAACATCGAATTGAAAAAAATCTACGGATTAATCGGTTCCGGATCAGCATCCGCATCCGAAGCACTGCTTGGCGGATTAATGCCTTATACAAACGTTCGACTCATCGGCACACAGACACACGGCAAGTACTGCACCGGGTGGATGCTCAGCGCAGAAGAGATGTACGAGAAATGCCCACAAGAACTGAAGAACTGGGGAATCTATGTAATGGTCAGCATTTACCAGAATGCCGATGGAAAAACTCCCTGTATGCCTGATGGACTCATCCCGGATATCCAAATTGAGGATGACCCGATACAGGCTTATCAAATAGGAGACGTCAACGAGCCTCTCTTGAAACAGGCACTTATGGAAGCCGGACGTTCATACGAAACCAACGGTGTAGGCAGCCGTAGTGCAGCTTCCCCACACTTCAAGGCACTCCCGCCTGTAAAAACACCACTCTTTGGAAAACGTATCCAGCTGATTCCGCCATTCATTTCTTCACACTCCAAATAATGGTTCAATAAAAAAGTTCGCCAGACTCCGTAAAAGAATCTGGCGAACTTTTTTATTCAATCATCTATGATTCAAACACATTCTTATTCTTCCCATACCAGATAAGCAGACACCAGCCAATGGTTCAACTCATCCTTATTTACAGGCTGGGCTTCAGGTATGCTGACAGTGAATGTATGCTTTCCTGCTTGCAAGCCTGGAAGTTCAACTACCTCTGGCAAAACATCCGATCCGGGACACCAGTTAGAACGCGATAAATCAGAAGATGCCAATGGTTCCTCTACCTCCTTGGTCTTATAACCATCTTCACTAATATAGGCCGCCAGGCGTTTGATAAGCCAAACACCAGTCGCCGGATTGAAACGACGGAAAGAAGCACAGTCATCTCTCCAAGGAACAAAACTATAAATCTCTTTACCATCCACGGAAAGAATATTGCGCTTCTGCACAAATTCATCACCACCGGAATGGCCTCCATGACCGGTTACAATGTATTTCAAACGCACATTTTTCGCATTCTTCGGAAGCACAAAATCAGTAGAAACAGATTTACGAGCAAAAATGTCCGGATAAGACTGACCGATATAATATACCGTGTTCATCAGCGGTTCCACATGACGGCGGACAAGCTTTTCACATGTTACCGGAGTTTCCTTGATTTTCAGCTCCATACTGGCCACATACCCTTCTTTTGTCCACGTGTCAATAAAGATACCAACATACACTTCACCTTTAAGGGCCGAATATAAATCCGTAATGTCCTGCTCCCATTGCACACATTTCTCCCACTTAGGAATATAAACCGGACGACGCTTGCTGGACAAAGAATCATCTTCTGCGCTGAAATGCCCTACCCCGAAAGGCGTCATGAAACGCATCAGCTCTATTGTAGGCAAATAGTCCTTTCCCGGTACAATTCCAATCATATTTTCCAGTTTCAAGCTGTCAATTGCCGGAAACTGTTTCTTTCCCTGTGCAATACTCAGCAGATTCACAGCCGAATTCTTGGGAAGCACAAAACAAGAACCGGATTTATCCCAGCGGTCACCATTAGAGGCTACGGTCACCTTCAAGCTGACCGTCACATCCCGCTGGTAATCGGGAATCTGAATCTTCTTTAAAATAATACGACCGTTCACCAGATGAATGACTCCATCCGCACCCGCTGCAGAATACCCTGCATACGTATCTGGTACAAAATGAATATTCTCCTTGTCAAATACCGTCAAATTCAAATCTCCTTTTGCAGGAAGTTCCTTATGTCCTGCCGCACATACGTTCAACGCCACGAATAAGGAAACAAACATACTAACTATCTTCATATACTCATTTTATTATTTTGCAACCTCAAAACCTCTTTTATCCAAATAAGCCTTAAACTTATGCAGATACTCTTCGTCCGGCCCGTCAAAGAAGGAAACCCCTGAAGCTCCATTGTTGAAAGCTTCATCCAATGCCTGCTCAAAGGTATTCTTAATATCAGGGAACATCAATCCGGCATAAATTTTAGCCCGGCCATTAATCGTCTGTACACTTTCCTTCACCGAACGTCCAATCCACTCCGGTCCTTCATAATAAAAACCATTGTAAATCATCGGGAAGTATGCATCGAGCGACCACTGTCCCCAATCCTGACGCACCATCTTGCGAGCCATAGAAGGTCCCGGGAATACCGCAGCAGAGATACGTTTGCCATCTGCCTTGATGGTCTGCGTAATCTTATTGACCACACGTGTAATGGCATCCAGACGGAAATTTATCCATGACTGGTCTTCCATCGGATACTTCAATTCCAGCGGGTCTTTACCGGTCTGTTCCTTAAACATCTTCCGGCATACCTCACAATAACAATAATCATATTCCGGCAATTCAGAAGTCTGCTCAATTCCGTAATTCTTCCATAAGCTCACCGGTAATACTACATCCGGGAAACGCACATAATCCAGATGTACTCCATCCACATAAGGCAGATTCACTTCTTTCAGGTAATCAGCAGCCAAATATTCAGCCACACCTTCATGGTTCGGACACAAGAAGCGGTAATAATCTACATAAGCAGGCTTATCATAGCATGACTCCCCTTTACGGTTCACTGCAAACCAGTCGGGATGTGTCTCACGCACTTCTCTGCGGTTCATGGTCCACTTCCAATAATGTGCCTCCAGACCCGCTTCCTTACACATCCGGTAAGTAGCCTCATCATAGCCTTCAAACATGACTCCACTGATGCCACATTGTTTCATCAGAGCAAAGTATTTCTTATAGTACGCATCTCCCTTTTCCTTGTTAATGCGCATCCATACCCAGTTCTTTACCTGACGGGGAGTAATAGCTTCACGAGTAAACCTACCGTTATGGTCTACCACATAACGCACTTTTTCTTCAGGCACGCTCACCGACATACAGAATGTACGTTGTGTAGCCTCTACCAAGATTTCAGCACCAGCAGGCAAATCCTTCAATTCTGCCTCGGTCAGGAAGAAATTTTCTTTGGAACGAATGTAGTTTTTCTCCTTGGCATAATTATCCAATTGTGCATAGAACATGGCCCAAAGCAACTTATAGGCAGCCATATTGTAAGGATACTTGAAGGAATCAGTACCCGTTCCTATCACCTTATCGGAAAGATACAAGAATCCCCATCTGTCGGGCATGTGCATATCGATGCGTCCAGTAGGCATCCATACCCAGTTTTCTTCACGCTGTCCAGGCTTCAACCACTGCACACGTGAGAAGTTGATACGCCAGCAGTTTCCAGCCTGATCCGGGTTGGAGAAATTCACTGTCAACGCTTTATGAGGAATAGCCATTTCCACGCTCCACTGTTTGTCCTTATCTTTCGACTTGTTCAAGGTTCCTTCACGATGAATAGCCAGCTGAAGTCCCGGACAATCCCACTGAATCATAAAATTACCTCCCGAACGGTAAGGTTTGTCCAGCATCAAGTCAAAAATAACTCCCTTCGCATTGGTTTCTATTTCAAAGTAATTCTGCCCGTCCCCATCCGGATCCAGAAAAACCTCAAAGTCATTGTCATAATAGATAATTGTATCCCGCTGACTGAGTTTTGCCTTGATATCATCCTCCAGCAACACGGCTCCTACATAGAGATAATTATCATCCCACAACATTTTGGCAGAAGTATCATAACAAGGTTTGGCAAATCCTTCCCCACTTATATCTACAAAAGAAGAAGTGGACTGCGCCTTTTGCCAGTCTGCCTCATTCAGTTTTCCATCTACTTTAATTTTTCCATCCACACGATAGCACACATAGCCTTCGGGAAGCGTCAGCATACGTTCATACTTTTCATATAACCCCTGCCCCCAGAGCTGTCCTGCCATTGCAAATGCAAACAAACTACCTATCAATTGTTTTCTCATAATCGATTTTTTTCATTAATTACTTTCAATAACCTGTCCCGCTCCCCGATACAATTTGACCGGTCCGTCCAGCAATACGGCAATTACCGTAATTTGTGAATCAAGCACATGATTGGGCACATCAATATAAAGATTACCAGGCACTTCACTCCAATAGTTCTTATTATACACCTTATAAGACAACATAGAACCATTGCCTACCACCCATACCCGGTTGACTTTATTCATCAGCCCTTTCACTTCAATGGGGCCATTAGGCTTATAAGGTAAATAAAGATACAAAATATCTCCCCCTTTATTCAGTGTTGTATATCCCTGGAAGTGTTCTGTCGGGATACCGGCACGCGTATCATAAATCGCCTCCTTATGCTTTTTCGTCCAACGTCCGAACTCTTTCAAGATAGCTACCTGCTCTTCCGGAATCGTACCGTCCTCTTTCGGACCGATGTCCAGCAACAGATTTCCTCCCATACTCAGGCAATCCACAAAAGTCCGCAATAAGATATAAGGAGACTTATAGTTGGTATCCGTATGCTGATAGCCCCACGAATCATTCATCGTCATACACAACTCCCAATATTTATCTTCCGGACGTACAATAGGAACTCCCTGCTCCGGCGTAGCATAATCTCCATATCCCTGGATACGCGAGTTGATAATTACATTCTTATTGTCCGAGCGCAACAAATCCACAATTCCTTTAGAGTTCCATGCCTCCGCAGTCTGCTCCCAGTCACCATCAAACCAATACAAGTCCGGCTTCCAAGTCTTGTTCAACTCCGCCAATTGTGCCATATTAAAATTCACGAAACGTTTCCAGCGCACGGAGTCATTCGTATAACGCACTTCCGTACGTGTCATGTTCGGATAATCAGGATGCGACCAGTCCAGTAAGGAATAATAGAATCCCAACTTCAGTCCCTGCTTGCGGACTTCTTTTACAAAAGGACTGATCAAATCCCTTTTAGCCGGCGTACATTTTACCGTACTCAGCTCACCCGCCTTTGTATCCCATAAAGCCATTCCATCATGGTGTTTCGTCGTAATCACCGTATAACGGGCTCCACTCTCTTTTATCAAGTCCACCCAAGCCTTAGGATCATACTTCGAAGCAGTAAATCCATCCTTCTGGCTCATGTATTCCTCATACGGCAGGTATTTATTGAAGAAAGACCAGCTTTCGGAAACCCCCTTCACCGAATAAATGCCCCAATGAATAAAAATACCCAACTTGGCATTTGAGAACCACTCCATCCTTTTTTCTTTCTGAACGTCTTGTGGTGATTTTTCCGACACTTGTCCGATAGTAGAAGTGACAATGCTCAAAGATAACAATGCTACAAATAATCGTTTCTTCATAACAACCAATTACTGCATTCTTTATTTATATAAAAAATAGATTTGTATACACAAAAAAATAGCCTAACAACCATTTCTTACGCAGATTATATCTGCAAACAGGTTGTCAGGCTATTCTTTTAAATATTATTTCTGACTATACGCCAATGACCACCACAATGGAACCATCGTAGTATTAGCACCACCTAATAATTCCAATGCGTGCTTATATTCCGTTGGATTTGCATTATCAAGCGTAGTCGGGTATCTCATACGCTGCGGATAATACTGCCATTTCTGTCCAGATTTCCATGATTCCGGATCCCACTCAGTCATATCAGTGCCTGTCATCATTTTTTCATTTGCTATAATGTCAAAGAATGGCAAGCCTACACGACGATAATCAGACCAACACTCTTGCACCAAATATGGCAATTGAGCAATGTATTTTTGAGTAAATATTTTTGATAAATGATCATTCAACTGATTACCATACAATGTACGAGTTCCATCTGGATACTGATATTGAACAGTTCCTTCCTGATCTGTATAACCATCAACATACTTCATTGTCACAGAAGAAGCAGGATCTGTATGATTATATGCCACAGAAGTACCTACGCGATTATACTCTCTCGAACTAATATAATCATCGTAATACTGAGAAACGCCAAAATGAATAAAGCTCAATTTAACAGCTTTATTATAAGCATTTTCTGCAGTAAGACCACCAACTTCACCCGGTGTAACCCACTGACGTTCCAAGGCCTCAGCAACAAGGAAATAAGTTTCCCATGGACCGAAGTAAACCATCTTTTCCTTTGCATCTCTAGCCTGAGAACCCAATATAGGATAATTATTCAAACGTGCACTACTACTATTAGGCAACTCGTTCTTAGACATAGAAGGCGAAAAACTAGTTGTTGTACCAGCAGGTATACCATTCCAAGAATACGTACCATCTATCTTTATGGTATCTGTCTCGTCTTCAAAAGAAATAAGCCCAAAAGTACCTTTATATTTTTTCACTTCAGAACCTATATCAATCGTATTATCTGCATTTGAATCATAAGGTAAATAATATAATTTCAATGCACGAGGATCCAAGTTTTCAGGAAGTCCGTCCATCCAATATCCTTTAGTCGGATTATCAGTATTCAATACAAAATGCTTCTCAAAACGCTTTCCTAAATAATCAGCATCTTTTATGTAACTTGCTGCAATATCAGGGCGTTGTTCTTGAATAGAAATTCCTCCTAAGTTAGTCATCAAATTAGCCAAAGTACCAGACAAACAATGCTGATTATAAGAGCGGGTATACGGACCAGAATAATCATCCCATCCATTATTCTGCACAATTTCCATAATATCCGCATCTTCACTGATTGTCTTACTCAAATCAGCAGCTGCATCCTTAAACTGAGCTACAGCTTTAGCATACATTTCAGGATCCCTATCTTTCAGATTGCTCAAACGCATAGACAAACGCATTCGCAATGAATTGGCATATTTCACCCATTTTGTGGCATCGTACCCAAAATAAGGGTCACATTTTGCCTGATCTTCTGTTGGTTCAACAGATACATCTATCGCTTTTACCGCATCAGCTAATTCATCCAATATATAATTGTATGTATCCTTCTCGCTGCTATATACAGGATTCAATCCCCCCGTCAAATCTTGAGGTAAAGCACAAGGACCAAAACTATCAGCAAACTGTGCTAACAAATATGCACGCCAAATGCGAGCAAACTGCTTCATATTCGGATAAAATTTCTGATCGACCACCTCATCCGGATGAGTTTCAGCTATTTGAACAGCCAGTGTCGCATTATTTATAGAAAATGCAATTGCTGGATAGTAAAAAGAGCTGATATAATCATCATCATAATTACCAATAGACAGATGTTTCTTCTCTGTAAGAAAACGAGCACCTTCTCCCCAGTTATAAACGTATACACGTTCACCTGTACTAGGGTCCATCTGAATCTTGCTAAAAGACTGATTCAAGGCAAAGTAGGATTTAACAGATCCTAATTGTGTCTTAGAAGGGTCTGTATTCACCTCATCAAAATCAGAGCAAGAAGTTAATCCTAAACTGAATAGGCTTAACCCTAAAAATAATTTATCAATCGCTTTCATTTAAAATTCTTTTTTTGATTAGAAACCAAGAGTAACGTTAAATAAATAAGAACGTGATGTAGGAGATGCACAGTTCTCAAAACCTGTAGCATTAGTATTTGTGATAAATACAGCTTCAGGATCTATGCCATTCATATCACTGTAAATCATCCATACGTTATTCACAGAGAAACCTAATTTCAACTGCTGGAAAATAGTCTTCTTTAACATAGATGATGGAAATGAATAGTTCAACGCAATATTACGCAAACGAATATTGGTTGCATCATAAATATTTGCTTCTCCAATACCAGTATTACCTGTACCTATAGCCTGCCAATAATCCTGCTGAGAAACCTTTATTGTACTAGGAGCGTATGTTCCATCTTGCTGGGCAATTACACCATCCACTACAAAATTCTCACGCATTCCACCCGGTGCTGTACATTCTGCACGGCCGGCAATCTGTAATGCATAATTAGTATAAGAATAAATATCACCGCCTAAACGTCCGTCAATCTGGAAGCTCAAAGCAAAGTTCTTATATCTAAAGCTGTTATTCCAACCTAACATACAGTCGGCCTGCTGATCACCAATCTTCTCAGAAACCCCTGTAGACTGAGGCAAACCAGCTTTATTTAATAATAACTTACCATAATACGGACTATTTTCATCCGTTACACGCATAAACTTGGTACCCCAAATCTCACCATAGTTACCACCCTGCACAGCGTAAACTTTTAATTCAGCGGCACCACCTAATTCATATTTATCAACTCCAGGAGCTAATTCAATAACCTTGTTATTATTCTTAGAGAAGTTGAACTGAGTATCCCAGCTAAAATCATTTGTTTCAATAGGACGTGCATTAATCATCAACTCAATACCTGTATTCTGAATATTACCTGCATTAATCTTACGAGATTTGTATCCAGACATATTATCCATCGGAATATTCATCAACTGACGCTTTGCATTTGATTTATACCATGCCACATCAAATCCTAAACGATTGTTGAAGAATTTCAATTCCAAGCCGGCTTCCCATGAAGAAATCAACTCACTTTGCACTGTTGAATCATAATAAGTTTCAAGAGGCTTACCTGTTGTATTACCATTAGGGTCGGAAGATATTTCATAATAATTATACAACTGATACGCATCCATATCATTACCTACTTGAGCAAAAGAAGCACGTACTTTAGCATAAGTAAACCATGACGGCATCATCTTATCCATTTTTCCAACCATATCACTGATAATCCAAGAAGCTGAAATTGATGGATAGAAGAAAGAACGATTTTCCTTACTCAAAGCTGAAGACCAGTCATTACGGAAAGTTGCATCCAAGAATACCCATCCATCATAGTTAATACCCAATGTACCATACAATGAATTAATTTTCTTGTGATTGTAAGTTTCCTTAAAGTTACGGTCATTCTTACTACTATTCAACAAGTTAAACAAGTTTGGAACTGTAAGTTTGGTTGCATCACCTTTTAAGCCGGTGGTTTTTCTTTCCATCAAGTTTCCACCAAAAGTCATTGTACCACCAAACTTATCAATCAAATGGTCTTTCTGAGCGCTAATCAAAAAGCTGAAGTTATTTTCATAAAACTTCTTTTCTTCCAAGCTATATTGGCTGTTACCATTATTACGATTACTTCCAGCATATAGTTTGTTATTGCTTTCTGTATTATACATATCGCTACCCGCTTTGATTTCCGCATTCAACCAATCTGTAAATTTATACTTCAAAGAAGCATTCATCAAAAAACGGTTACGAGTATCATGGTTCGTATTATACAGTTCAGCCCAATAAGGGTTCATTCCACTATTATTATACCAATTAATTTTACCTTCATCAGTCAAAGGATTGCTATAATCACGAATATCCATTGAAGAAGGCAACTGGTAAATAGTGCGGAACATATTCTGATCGTTTGAACCTGTCATTGGTCGGTTATCTGCATTCGTATTGATATACTGTACCTTTGCATCCAAACTCCAGCGATCATCCTTACCAAATGTATAAAAAGCACGCAAAGTCAAGTTTGTACGATCCAATGTAGCTCCAGGAATCTTGCTTGAATCATCCATTCGGTTCAAAGACGCATAGATAGATGTCTTATCATACTGCTGAGAGAAAGAGATACTTTCCGTCAAATTAAGACCAGTCTTGAAAAATGCGTCTACGTTATCATAATACTGCATCACGCGTTTTTGTCCGTTGAAGGTATATTCACTTCCCATAGCAGGTCCCCAGCTATTGGATGTTTCTGTATTATATGCACCATTATCACCTTGACCAAATGATTTCTGCATCTTAGGATTCATGAAAATCGTTTCTGCAGAAACTGATCCAGAAATGGTAATACCTAAACCTTCACGTTTAGTACCTTTTTTTGTTGTAATCAAAATAACACCATTACCTGCACGAGATCCATAAAGTGCGGCAGCAGAAGCACCTTTCAAAACGGACATTGATTCAATATCTTCCGGATTAATATCTGAAAGACCATTACCCATATCCAAAGACGGATTATAAAAGTCCGCATTATCTGCACCGGTAAAGTTATCCATAGGAACACCATCAACCACAATCAACGGCTGATTTGTACCTGTCACAGAGTTTGCACCACGCAACTGAATTTTTGAAGATCCACCAGGTCCATTACTAGAACGAATAACCTGTACACCCGAAATCTTACCAGACAAAGCATTAGCGAGGTTTGTTTCACGGGCTTCAACCAAAGATTCTCCTTTGACTTCCTGAATGGCATAACCCAAAGCTTTCTTTTCACGCTTGATACCCAAAGCAGTCACCACTACTTCCTGAAGGACCTCAGTATCATCAGACATTTGAATAGTTCCAAGATCTGATACAGCTTTTAACTGTTGTGTCTTATAACCTATATAAGACAATTCAAGTGTAGCTCCAGAAGTTACTTGTAAAGTAAACTTACCATCAATATCCGTAATCGTACCATTTGTAGTACCAACTTCAAGAATACTTACACCTATCAAAGGCTCACCTTGAGCGTCAACAACTGTACCTTGAGTGGTAATTTTAGCAGACTGTTGTAGTATAGATGCATCCACTGACTTTTCAGGAGCAGCCCATACAGTTCCCCATCCGGAAACAACCAACAATAAAAACATTTGTGAAAACCTACCAATTCTCATAAATTAATTAGATTAATGATATAACTTAGAATTAGAATTTATTATTCAAAAAAGACGAGAAGTCAACAAGATATCAATTAAATATTTTAAAAATATCCATGGCTAATTTTCATAGATATTACATTAATGTTTACATTTATAAAATTATTCATAGTACAAATATAGATATATTTTAAATAATCCACTCTTTATATATAGAAAAATGAATAAAATTAAATATTATTAATATTATATGAGTTAAAAAACAAACAAGGAATCAGAAAGGCTTCACATAGACATACACATTCTAACAATAAAATAAAAGAAGTTACAGTTTAAAGGTATGACAACATCCGTTACATCCAAGTTTTTTTGAACAAAGATTCTTTTTCTAAAAAAGTGCGACGCTACAACAAAACAGAACCAAAAATAATATACAAAAGGGCACAAAAAAAACTCCGCCAATTGGCGGAGTTCTATCAGAAAGCGGAAGCTGGGGGATTCGAACCCCCGGTACGGTTACCCGTACGGCAGTTTAGCAAACTGCTGGTTTCAGCCACTCACCCAAACTTCCAATCTTCTTTGGGAACGCATCTTCTCTCAAATGCGGTGCAAATATAGAGCGACTTTTTGAGTTGTGCAAACTTTTGCAAAGATTTTTTCGCAAACACACCTCTCCCTTAACCCGTTTCTATAACCTATACTACTTTGTAATTAATGCAAAATAATAATATACCACAAAATAGGTATTGTACAACACAAGGTTTTTCACTACCTTTGCACTCGGTTTAGAGAACCACATTTACATAACTTTTTAATATTTCAAATTTATGGCAATGAATTTTAAAGAAGGCCGTTGGAACCATGAAATCAACGTCACCGATTTCGTAAAGACAAACATTACGCCTTACGAGGGCGACGCTTCATTCCTGGTCGGTCCAACTGAACGTACAAAAGCTGTTTGGAACAAATGTTTGGAAGCTTTGGCTGAAGAACGTGCAAACAATGGTGTACGCTCGCTCGATCCGTCCACAGTATCAACCATCACTTCTTTCGCACCGGGATATATTGATAAGGAAAATGAAGTCATTGTCGGCTTGCAGACTGACGAAGTGTTGCGCCGCGCAATCAAACCTTTTGGAGGTATCAAGGTAGTAGAAAAAGCTTGCCGTGAAAACGGAGTAGAAGTTGACCCGAAGGTTAAAGATATTTTCACTCATTATCGCAAAACTCATAACGACGGGGTCTTCGATGCATACACAGAAGAAATCCGTTCTTTCCGCTCACTTGGTTTCTTGACAGGACTTCCTGACAACTATGCACGCGGACGAATCATCGGTGATTACCGTCGTCTGGCATTGTATGGTCTGGACAGACTGATTGAAGCTAAACAAAATGATTTGCGTCACCTGACTGGTCCGATGACTGATGCCCGCATCCGTCTTCGTGAAGAAGTGGCAGAGCAGATCAAGGCCCTGAAGGAAATCAAGATCATGGGAGAACAATACGGTCTTGAACTGGGACGTCCGGCTCACAATGCACAGGAAGCTGTTCAGTGGGTATACATGGCTTACCTGGCTGCCGTAAAAGAACAGGATGGTGCTGCCATGTCATTGGGTAACGTATCGTCTTTCCTGGATATCTATATTGAATATGATATGGCTCATGGCCTGCTTGACGAAGCACATGCACAGGAGTTGATTGACCAGTTTGTTATCAAACTGCGTATGGTACGCCACTTGCGTATGCAGGCTTATACCGACATCTTTGCCGGCGACCCGACATGGGTGACTGAGTCTATCGGCGGACGCTTCAACGACGGACGTACAAAAGTAACCAAGACTTCATTCCGTTTCTTGCAGACATTGTACAACCTCGGTCCTTCACCAGAACCGAACTTGACCGTGCTGTGGAGTCCGGAACTGCCGGAAGGTTTCAAGAACTTCTGTGCACAGGTTTCTATCGATACATCTTCTATCCAGTACGAGAACGACGACCTGATGCGTGAAGTACGTAACTCTGACGACTACGGTATCGCTTGCTGTGTATCTTATCAGGACATCGGCCGTCACATCCAGTTCTTCGGTGCACGCTGTAACCTGGCTAAGGCATTGCTGCTGGCTATCAACGGCGGACGCTGTGAAAACACCGGCACACTGATGGTAAAGGACATTCCGGCATTGAGCGGTGATGTATTGAACTTTGAAGAAGTGCTTGCCAACTATAAGAAAGTGCTGAAAGAAATGGCACGCGTGTACAACGAAGCCATGAACATCATCCACTACATGCACGACAAGTATTATTACGAAAAGGCTCAGATGGCTTTCGTAGATACTGACCCGGTTATCAACCTGGCTTACGGTGTGGCAGGTATGTCTATCGCTGTTGACTCATTGTCTGCCATCAAGTATGCAAAGGTAACAGCTCGCCGTAACGACATCGGACTGACAGAAGGATTCGACATCGAAGGTGAATTCCCCTGCTTCGGAAATGACGATGACCGCGTAGACCACCTGGCAGTAGACTTGATTTACTACTTCGACGAAGAATTGAAGAAATTGCCGGTTTACAAGAATGCCAAACCGACCTTGTCTATCCTGACCATTACTTCAAATGTGATGTATGGTAAGAAAACAGGTGCCACTCCAGACGGCCGTGCCAAAGGTGTAGCATTTGCTCCTGGAGCTAACCCGATGCACGGGCGCGACAAGAACGGTGCCATTGCTTCTCTGAGTTCTGTAGCTAAATTGCGCTACCGTGACTCACAGGACGGTATCAGTAATACCTTCTCTATCGTACCGAAATCTTTGGGAGTAGATATGGAAAACCGTATCGAGAACCTAGTAACGATGATGGACGGTTACTTCGTGAAAGGTGCGCATCACCTGAACGTAAACGTATTGAACCGGGAAATGCTAGAAGATGCCATGGAGCATCCGGAAAAATATCCTCAGCTGACAATTCGTGTATCTGGTTATGCGGTGAACTTCATCAAACTGAGCCGTGAGCATCAGCTGGAAGTAATTTCACGCAGCTTCCACGAACGCATGTAATTCTTGCATAAAGAGTATATAATTTTAACTGGACACAAGCTACCCGGATTTTCAGTCCGGTAGTTTGTGTCTATTATTTTTTATCCTATCATGATTAGAGTACATTCATACGAATCATTAGGCACATACGACGGTCCGGGAATACGTCTCGTTGTTTTCTTGCAAGGCTGTAATTTCCGATGCCTTTATTGTGCCAATCCCGATACTATTGATGCCAAAGGTGAAAGTAAAGAAACTGCTCCTGAAGAGATTCTCAAGATGGCTGTAAGCCAAAAACCTTTTTTCGGGAAGAAAGGAGGCATTACTTTCAGTGGAGGAGAACCGACCTTTCAGGCAAAAGCCTTGGTTCCTTTATTCCGCATGCTGAAAGAAGCGGGCATTCATATCTGCATAGATACAAATGGCGGAATCTGGAACGAAGATGTAAAGGAGTTGCTTTCGCTGGCAGACCTCGTACTACTTGACGTAAAAGAGTTCAATGACGAACGTCATAAAGCACTCACCTCCAGAAGTAATGCACAAACCCTGAAAACTGCAGCCTGGCTTGAAGAAAACCAGAAACCGTTCTGGCTGCGTTATGTACTGGTACAAAAGTACAGCTACTTTAAAGAAGACATAGAAGCACTCGGCGAGCATTTCAAAGACTATCGCATGATTGAACGGGTTGAGATACTTCCCTATCACACTCTAGGTGTACATAAATATGAAGCCATGAAAATGGACTACCAGCTGAAAGATGTACAACTCAACACGCAAGCGCAATTAGATGAAGCGAAAGAATTGTTTGAAAAGTACTTCAGGACGGTTTACATAAACTAAGTAATTAGTTTACAACAAATTACTCAATCTCAGTACTCCTTAAGAAGTACTGTAGTACTTCCAAGCAAGTACTGGAGTACTTCCGCGGCAGTACTACGATACTTTTTAGGAAGTACTGACCGACTCCAACTTAAAATAAAAAACTGCAACTTTTTCTGAAAAAATTTATCACCCTCATGCAGTATTTACATATATGTGTCATTTATTAGTCAGACAACAGGAAATAATAAGACTATAATTACTATATGGAGAAAAGAAGGTTAGTGAATAAAACCGAGATGGGAAAAGAAAATTTTAAAAGAATTTCCAGCAAACAACTGGAAGCCAGGATTACGGCCTTCACTGTCATACTGGCAGTAATTGTCATGAACATATTGTGGTGGACAGGTACACAGTTCTTAGAGTTGAACAACAACCACAATATTACGGAAACTGCAAAACCTTTCAATCAACAGGCCATGCAGCACCGATAAACCCTGTCATTGGGGAATCAACACAAAAAGGAGTCCCGGTATCCAAGTTCAAAGATACCGGGACTCCTTTTTTCTATCTGTTACCTTATCATAGTAATAAAACAGTCAGTTCACGCGCTCCGTGTGCTCCCATCACCAGTGCCTGCTCAATATCTGCCGTTTTTGATGGGCCAGAGATGAATACCCCGTAACCATACTCTCCTGTATCTATTTTCTGATAGGCCTCGTGCATATTGTTTACCAGATTTTTCCGGCCGAGCAGAAGTATCAAGGCCTCAGAAATAAAGTACACCGCACGCTGTTCCACATCCTGCTGCACCCAGACAGCACCGTTTTCACACACTCCGATGCGTCCGTCTACTACAGCCAGGTCTGTGCCATCCAAATCAGCAGAAGCCTCCACATCGTCAGGATGAAAAGTGGCACAGGTAATATTCTTCAGATTGGAAGCAATGCGTTTGGCATCCGGATACAATTTACGGACCAGCGCATTGACATCTTCTCCCTCATTGACCGTCACCACACGTCCGCCGACTTCTGCCACAACCTTACAGAATTGTGCTACCTGATCAGCGTACGTAATTGCTCCTTGTTCCAATGCAGACAAGTCCGGCTTTTCATAACGTACTCGCGTATTACGACGTATGTTCTGCAATATATCTTCTCTACTACTCATAGCTTCCCTATTTTACTTTACCCTTTTTCCACATTTCATTAAAACTTTCCTTAGCAAACTGTGGCATTTCATGTTCTTTTCCCCAGTCATTCAATCCATTGTACACCAGTGAACGAGGGAAAGAATTCACCCACGAAGCCCGTGCCAGAGCCAAATTAAATAAAGACGGATGTTCCATCAGCACCTTCATACCGCCCGACATGAGACGCTTGGACGAGCTGGCTACTCCCAAGCCATCCAGTTTTTGTCTCCAACGATAAATCTGGTCTGCCAAATCTACTTTCGCCGGACACACATTCTGGCAAGAATAACACAAAGAACAGGCCGATACATTATCATAATAGTGTAAAGGTGCTTTCAGCATTCCCAGATTAATGCCAATCGGGCCCGGAATAAAATAGGTATAAGAATATCCGCCGGAACGACGGTACACCGGACATGTATTCATGCAAGCTCCGCATCGCAAGCAGTTCAATGTCTTTACATGCTCCTGATCAGCCAGAATATTACTACGCCCGTTATCTACGATAATGATGTGCAGTTCACCTCCTTTGCGGGGTTTACGATAATGCGAGGTATAGGTCGTGATAGGTTGTCCGGTACCAGAACGTGCCAGCAAGCGGGTAAATACGCCCAGTGCCTCACGGTCTGGCACAATCTTCTCCAGCCCGAAAGCTGCAATCTGTAATTTAGGTTGCGAAGTACCCATATCCGCATTACCTTCATTGGTACACACCACAAACTCACCCGTAGAAGCCACGGCAAAATTAGCACCAGTCATGGCTGCTTCTGCTTCAATAAACTTATGACGCAGATTCTTACGTGCCGCATGCGTCAAATAAGTCTGGTCATTGTTGCCCGGCTCCGTGCCCATCTCTTTCACAAACAGTTCACCGATTTCCTCCTTCTTGATATGGATGGCCGGCACCACGATGTGACTGGGTTTCTTATGCATCAGCTGAAGGATTCTTTCTCCCAAATCACTTTCCACCACATCAATTCCTTTCTGAATCAGGAATTCATTCAGTCCACATTCTTCGGCCAGCATCGATTTACTCTTGATAAAGCGATGCACATTGTGTCCGTGCAGAATATTATAGATTATAGAACAATACTCATCGGCATCTTTCGCCCAATACACATGGGCTCCGTTTGCCTGTGCGTTCTTTTCAAACTCCTGCAAAAGCAAATCCAGGTGACTGTTGCTGTACATCTTGATGGCAGAAGCCATGTCGCGCAACTGTTCCCATTCCGGTACCTCCCGGCTAATCTTATCTCGTTTGGCACGCATCATCCACAAGGTCTGGTCATGCCATCCCGCCAGTTCCTTATTTTCCTGAAACTTCTCGGCGGTTTTTGAATGTTTCGTACTCATAGTCCTGCAGCTAAAACTTCTACAATATGAATGGTTTTGATAGGCAACTTCTCTCTGGCAATTATCCCGTTCTGATGCATCAGACAGGAGCCATCGGCACCTACGATATATTCTGCCCCCGTATCTATATGACGTTTTACCTTGTCACGTCCCATCTGTCCGGATACGGCGTGTTCTTCTACCGCAAACATACCTCCAAATCCACAACACTCATCCGGTCTTTCCGGTTCTACCACTTCAATGTCTTTCACCAAGGAAAGCAAATCACGAAGCTTATTATAATACGGGATATTCAATTCGCTCGGTGAAGAAAGGTGCATCAGGCGCACTCCATGACAACTGTTCTGGATACTGACCTTGTGAGGGAAAGAAGCCTGCAAGGAAGTGGGTTTCACCACGTCATGAATAAATTCGCAGATATCATAAATTTTGCCCTCGCTGGCACAACGATGAGGTTCCTTGGCTAATAACTGTCCATAATGATCACGCACAAATACCACACAGCTGGCCGACGGGCCTACAATGTAATCATACTGTTCAAAAAGACGGTCAAAACGTTTGGCCAACTCTACTGACTCTTCTTCAAATCCTGCATTTGCCATCGGTTGTCCGCAGCAAGTCTGGTCCAGCGGATAATCTACATCCACCCCCAGGCTTTTCAGCAACTTAAAAGAAGCCACTCCCACCTGCGGATAAACGGCATTGATATAACAGGGAATAAATAATCCTACTTTCATATACTTAAAATCTGTTATTCGTCTTCTTTCGAGCAAAAGTAAAAGGTTTTCTCGGGAAATGAAAACTTTATTTCAGATTTTGAAAACGATTTAAACCACCATAACAAAATGTAAAAAATGCGTGCGCCCCGCGAATCACTTCGCAGGGCGCACCCAACTAATAACTAACTTCTTTTACTTTTGTGGTTTACGTAATTTCTATATGACTAACACTGCAAAGATAGGTGTTAAAGGCTGTACCCGCAATACCTAAATGTAGGTATTTTAGAATTAATCCAAATAACGACCTTTCTAAAGATTCATTTTCACTTCACTCAACTCTACCAACTTATTTACGATGGCATAAATGGTCAGTCCGGCGGCCGAGTGAATCTGTAATTTTCGCGTAATGTTCCGGCGATGCGTAATGACCGTATGCACGGAAATATAGAGTTTTTCGGCAATTTCCTTATTGGTCATTCCTCGCACCACACAACCTACGATTTCTTTTTCCCGCTGGCTCAATGAGTCCTGGTCGCTTTCTTCCTCATCCGGCACGTTCATCAGCATCGACACCTTATGCGACAAAGAATCCACGTCGTCAAATAAATTGACCGAATCATCGTAGCCTTTCAACTGGTTGGCATCCACCATCGTGTAAATCAGCGACACGAATTTCATGGCAGCTTCCGGATATTCCTGCTTGAAAGCAGCCACATCGAACCATCCTCCAAATTGAGGGTTTATAATCAAAATTTGTGGAGTATGTGCCTCCATACAATGCTTCAGGCCCTCTTCTGAAGAAACCTCGATTACCTGTACCGGCAAATCAGGCAGACGCCTCAACACAGACACGAGTCCGCTGCGAATAATCATCGACGTATCTGCCACAGCAATGTATATTGTTTCCTGCGGTTTCATTTTATCTCCTTTTCCAACTCCATGATTGCGGGCACGAAAATAAAATCTTCCACCCGGTTGTGCGAAGCCAAATCCTCCTCACAACTAAATATATCGAACAAGGTAGCATTCAGCAGCTGGTTGTCCCCGCCCGACGGATAATATTTGATAATGATATTTTTCAGCTCGGTCAACTTGGCATTGATCTGGTCATGGTGACGGGCAAAAACTCCGATGCTGTAATCTTTCAGCCGTTCTCCCTTCAGCAAATGTTCCACATAAGTAAATACCTTTTCATTCTCATATTCCATGTGCTTGCGTACCTCGTGCACGTATGCATCGAAAAACTTCACAATCAGAAAAGCGACTTCATTCTCCGATGAACAGTCGATTGCCTCTATCAGTTTCCGCCGGATGGTAGGCAACTGGAAATCCAGAAAATAGGAATGAGCCTTTTTAAGGTATTCTACCAGTGCAGGAATGGAAAGTCCCTGCAAATGGTCGTGAATATGATTGCTCTCCTCGCCCAGGAAATTGACCACTATCAGGAATGTATTGCAATCCACCTGATTCATGTCGCACACTTCCTGCACGGACTTGTCACCAAACCCTAATGAGATGCCAAAACGGCTCATCACCTGCAGAAGAGCATAATTCTCACAAATCAAGTCGCCCATCTTGTCGGTGGGTTTATACATTCGCGTAGTATTGTTACACATAAATATCGTATTCATAAATTCACACTGCAAAATAAGAGAATCCTTTCAACACCCGCAATCACCATTTGTAGGTATATTGTCTGAAACATATCCGTCAGGCAAAGATAAGGCAGGCACCGCGTTTCCACCAGCCGAAAATACACAAAAATCCCTAAAGAAAAGAGAGAAAACGAGTCATCGTATCCAGAAAAAAAATACCTTTGTTACATAAACTTTAAAATTATCATATTATGTATACCATACAGACCAACGCTTCCGGCACACGCAGCATGGAAATTTCTGAAAAGCATCTGGAAACCATTGAAAAATATTCGCTCTTCCAACAGCTTATTGACAGCAACGGAATTGTGGACGAAACCGTGCTCGACAAACTGAAACTGAACATCCGTTCGCTCATTGCGTCCATGGAAGAAAACAGCAAGGACTTGCTCGACCTGTGCATTGACGTGATTTATCACAACAACATGAAAGCGTTCGGCTTACACCAGCTCATCCTTCTTTATATCAAATGGGAAAGAGAAAAAGAAGAGAAAGAGGAACAAGAAGAAACTGAAGAAAACCACAATTAAAGAAACGCCTTGAAAGAATACAAGCTGACCGACTGGTTGCCTACTACCAAGAAAGAGGCTGAACTGAGGGGATGGAACGAACTTGACGTCATCATCTTCAGTGGAGATGCGTACGTGGACCATCCTTCTTTCGGTGCTGCCGTCATCGGACGAATGCTTGAAGCCAAAGGACTGAAAGTAGCCATCATCCCCCAGCCCAACTGGCGCGATGACCTGCGCGACTTCAAGAAACTGGGAAGACCAAGACTGTTCTTCGGCGTATCTGCCGGATGTATGGACAGCATGGTCAACAAGTATACGGCCAACCGACGGCTGAGAAGCGAAGATGCCTATACGCCCGACGGACGCCATGACATGCGCCCGGAATATCCCAGCATTGTCTATACGCAGATTCTGAAAAAACTGTACCCTGACGTACCGGTGGTTTTAGGCGGTATCGAAGCCTCTCTTCGACGCCTGACGCACTATGATTATTGGGAAGAGAAATTACGTCCTTCCATCTTGGTAGAATCAGGAGCCGACCTGCTTATTTACGGAATGGGAGAAAAACCCATTACAGAACTGAGCGAGCGCTTGCTTGAAGTAAAAGGAGAAGTTCATGCTGGAGACTTGCCGCACGACATTCCACAAACAGCCTACCTGATTTCACAGAAAGAGGTAGCCGCTCTGCCAGAAAATCCGAACGGCCAAGGCGACCTGACACTCTATTCGCATGAAGAATGCCTGAAGGATAAGAAAAAGCAGGCACAGAACTTCCGACATATTGAGGAAGAATCCAACCGCTATGCGGCAGCCCGCATCCTTCAGCAGGTAGGAAAGCAGACGGTGGTAACCAATCCACCTTATCCTCCCATGACGCAAGGAGAGCTGGACATGTCGTTCGACCTGCCTTACACCCGCCTTCCGCATCCTAAATACAAAAACAAGCGGATTCCGGCTTATGAAATGATCAAGTTCTCTGTCAACATCCACCGCGGATGCTTTGGCGGATGTGCTTTCTGTACCATCTCGGCTCATCAGGGAAAGTTCATTGTCAGCCGAAGCAAGGAAAGTATTCTCAAGGAAGTGAAAGCCATCGCTGAAATGCCTGACTTCAAAGGGTATCTGAGTGATTTGGGAGGTCCCTCGGCCAACATGTACCAAATGGGTGGAAAAGATACGGCTCTTTGCCGTCGCTGCAAACGTCCGTCGTGCATCCATCCTAAAGTCTGCCCGAACCTGAATACCGACCACCAGCCGTTATTAGAGATATACCATGCAGTAGACAGTTTGCCGGGTATCAAGAAAAGCTTTATCGGTAGTGGAGTGCGTTACGACCTGCTTCTGCATCAGAGTAAAGATGCAAAGACCAACCAGAGTACCAAGGAATATACTCGCGAACTGATTACACGTCACGTAAGCGGACGACTGAAAGTAGCTCCGGAACATACCAGTGACAAAGTGCTATACCTGATGCGCAAGCCACCGTTCGAGCAGTTCTACGAGTTCAAGCGTATCTTTGACAAAATCAACAAAGAAGCGGGATTAAGGCAACAGATTATCCCCTACTTCATCAGCAGTCACCCTGGCTGTACGGAAGAGGACATGGCCGAACTGGCGGTCATCACCAAGAAACTGGACTTCCATCTGGAGCAGGTACAGGACTTTACGCCTACTCCCATGACCGTCTCTACGGAAGCATGGTACACAGGCGTACATCCCTACACATTGGAACCGGTATTCTCGGCCAAGACCCCTCGTGAAAAACTTGCCCAGCGCATGTTCTTCTTCTGGTATAAACCTGAGGAACGGAAGGCCATTATCAACGAATTACGGAAAATCGGTCGAAACGACCTTATCAACAAACTATACGGGAAATCGTGATTTTCCCACCGCAAGGTTCGTCCGTGTCAAGCATGACGCGGACGAATTTTGCGTACTACCGTCGACAAACTTTTCTGGATGGTCCGGGTCAGCACAATTAAGGTAACGGCCACCAAGATAAGGAATATTCCCCAGCCTTCCTGCATGGTAAACTCTTCCCCAAAAATCAAGGCACCGATACATACGGCCGTCACTGGCTCCATGGCTCCCAATACCGAAGTCATTGTTCCACCAATATTCTGTACGGCCAAGACCAAGGTAATATTGGAAATAACAGTAGGCACCACCGCCAGCAAGAACAGATTACCGATTGAAACTGCATCCGGCACAGGCTGTATTCCCTGATTGGTCAACGCTTTTATGGCAAACAGCACCGTACTTACGATAAATACGTAAAAAGCTAATTTCCGTCCGCTCATGTCACGCAATCTTGATTTATTGACTGCTACAATGTAGCCCGCATAACATACGGCTGAAAGCAGGACAATAATCACTCCCGTCGCATCGGCCGACAACTCATCTCCCTTCAACGAAAGTTCAGATACGCCATATATTGCCAGCAGAATAGCTACCCACGTTACCCAGGAAGCTTTCTCACGGAACAAGACCAACATCAGCAAGGTCACAAATACGGGATAGGTAAAATGAAGTGTCGTGGCTACCCCGGCTCCCATAAATCCATATCCCCAGAACAGGAACATAGCTGATCCTGTGTACAGCAGTCCCAACAAAAGAAACATCGGAATATCACGGCTTTCTATACGAAATGACTCCTTCTTTATTTTCATCATGGCACCCAATGCAAAGGTGGCAAAGAGAAAACGATAAAAAAGAATCGAATCAAACACCATCCCTTTCTGCATCAAAGGCAGCGTAAACAAGGGTATCAAACCAAATGTTACCGAAGTGGCAATCCCATAGAAAAAACCTTTCAAGCTATTCATATTTTCTGATTTTACGATAAAAACGCCGCAAAGGTACACAATTTAGCCGACATTCCTAAAAAGAAAAGAAGCGGCAGATACCTCATTATCGGGTTTCTGTCGCTTCCTCCATATAAAATCACTTGAACTTTTATCTTTCTCCAATCGGCTTGTAGTCCACTTCCTCCAGTACGTTCTTGTACGCCGGACGGATAATGCGACGACCTTCGAAGTTCAGTTCCTCAATACGGTGTGCCGTCCATCCCACAATACGGGCCATGGCAAACAGCGGCGTATAGATTTCATGCGGCAAACCCATCAGTTCGTAGATAAAGCCTGAATAGAAATCCACATTCGAGCAAACCTGCTTCTTGGTTCCTTTCACTTTCTTGAAGCATTCAATGGCACGCTGTTCCAGGAGTTCAAGGAAAGCAAATTCTTTCTCACATCCCTTTTCTGCCACCAATTCACCAGCCAGTTCCTTCAGCAATACGGCACGCGGATCGGAAATCGTGTACACCGCATGACCGATACCGTAAATCAATCCACTGCCATCGTAGGCTTCCTTGTTCAGCATGCGGGTCAGATAAGTATCGATTTCGTCTACATTCGTCCAGTCAGAAATCACCTCTTTCAAGTGATGGAACATCTTGACCACCTGAATGTTGGCACCTCCGTGCAGAGGACCTTTCAACGAACCGATTCCGGCTGCAATGCTAGAATACGTATCCGTGCGAGTAGAGCTGGTGACACGTACGGTAAATGTTGAGTTATTACCACCTCCATGCTCTGCCTGAAGCACCAGCAGCAAGTCGAGCATACGCGCTTCCAGTGGAGTGTATTCTTTCTTAATCATGTAAAGGAAGTTTTCGGCCAGCGACAGATTCTCGTGCGGATGGCGAATGTGCAGCGAACGTCCATGTATGCTGTGACGATAGATGCTATACGCATACGCAATGATGGTCGGGAACTTTGAAATCAGTTCGATGGACTGACGCATCAGGTTGTCGCGTGAAATATCATCCGGATTCGGGTCGAACGTGTACATTTCGAGCACACTACGTGCCAGGATGTTCATGATGTTCTGCCCTTCCAGATCGATAATGTTCATGGTCGTCTTCTTGTCCAGCGGCATGTTGTCATTGATGAGCTCCTTGAACGAAGCCAGTTGTTCGCTGTCCGGAAGTTCACCCGACAACAACAGGTAAGCCACTTCCTCAAAGCCGAAACGCTTCTCGCGCAGCAAGGCATGAGCAATGTCATCCAAATCGTATCCGCGATAGAACAACTTGCCCGGAATAGCCTTCAATCCCTGGTCGGTACGTTCATAGCCCACCACATTACCAATCTTTGTCAGTCCCACGAGCACACCCGTACCATCTTCGTTACGCAGCCCCCGCTTTACATTGTATTTCGTGAACAGTTCATTGTCGATGCGGCATGCCTGCTTGGCACACTCGGAAAGTTTGTAAACTATATATTCTTTCTTCATAAACTTCTCTTTTTATCCATTAAAAACACTCCGACAAGAAAATCCTCCGACTATTACAGCAAAGAAATGATTTTCTGTCCAAATTCATTCGTGCCCAACGCGTGGCCATTCGGCATAAAACGCGCCAAATCATGAGTAGCCTCTCCTTTCGAGAAAGCTTTCTCCAAGGCATTCACAATCAGTTGGGCAGCTTCTTTCCAGCCCATGTACTCCAGCATCATGACAGAAGAGAGCAGCAAGGAACACGGATTCACCACATTCTTTCCGGCAATGTTCGGTGCCGTGCCGTGAGTCGCTTCAAAGATGGCATGTCCGCTCTTGTAATTGATGTTGGCTCCCGGTGCGATACCGATACCGCCCACCATGGCTGCCAGCTGGTCGGACACATAATCACCGTTCAGGTTCAGCGTAGCAATGACCGAATATTCTTCCGGAATGAGCAGGGTATTTTGCAGGAAAGCATCTGCAATGCAATCCTTCACCACCACTTTTCCATCGTTGATGGCTTTGGCTACGGCAGCCTTGGCAGACTCTTCACCCAACTCTTTCTTCAAGCGGTCATATTCGTTCATGGTGAAAGTCTGGTCCTTGAACTCAGTTTCAGCCACTTCGTATCCCCAGCGCTTGAAACCTCCTTCCGTAAACTTCATGATATTTCCCTTGTGCACCAGTGTTACTGACGGCAAGCCGTGTTGCAACGCGTATTCAATGGCTGCACGCACCAGTCGCTGGGTACCTTCCTTTGACACAGGTTTCACACCAAATGAAGAGGTTTCCGGGAAACGTACCTTAGTCACACCCATCTCATCACGAAGGAAAGCATAGAATTTCTGTGCTTCCGGTGTACCTTGTTCCCATTCGATACCCGCATAAATGTCTTCCGTATTTTCACGGAAAATGTGCATGTTCACCTTGTGCGGCTCTTTCACCGGAGAAACGACTCCTTTGAACCAGCGTACCGGACGCAGGCAGACATACAAATCAAGCGTCTGACGCAATGCCACATTCAGCGAACGGATACCACCGCCCACCGGAGTGGTCAACGGACCTTTGATACCTACCAGATATTCCTTGAATGCTTCCAGCGTAGCCTCCGGCAACCATTCACCAGTCTGCTCAAAAGCCTTTCCACCAGCCAGCACCTCTTTCCATTCAATGCGGCGCTTGCCTACGTAAGCCAGCTCTACTGCTGTATTGACAATTTTCTGACAAACCGGAGTGATTTCTGCTCCTACTCCATCCCCTTCGATAAAAGGAATCACTACGTGATCGGGAACCACCAGTTTCCCGTCCTGCATATACATCTTATTGCTCATTTCTCTCATTTTTTAAAGGTGTTCAAGGCTGAACCGGCCTTAAACCAGTTAATTTGCATTTCATTATAGGTATGAAGCACTTCGAATGTTTCTGTCGTGCCGTCTTCGTGCGTCAATACGGCATGCAACGGTTTACCCGGAGCAAAGCGTTGCAACCCCAAGATAGAAATCCGGTCGTGCTCACGCACCTTGTCGTAATCGTTCTTGTCGGCAAAAGTCAGTGCCAGCATACCCTGTTTCTTCAAGTTTGTTTCATGAATACGGGCAAAACTCTTGGCCAGGATTACCCGCACGTTCAGAAAGCGCGGTTCCATGGCGGCATGTTCACGACTGGAACCCTCTCCGTAGTTTTCTTCTGCCACTACGATAGAGCCCATGCCCTTTGCCTTGTACTGCTTGGCCACTGCCGAAACGGCTTCATATTCGCCAGTCAACTGATTCCATACGCAGTTAGTCTTACCGTTGAATGCATTGACAGCCCCCATCAGCATATTATCGGAAATATTTTCCAGGTGTCCGCGGAAGCGCAACCATGGTCCGGCCATAGAGATGTGGTCGGTAGTACATTTTCCCTGCGTCTTAATCAGCAGCGGAAGTTCCATGAAGTCTTCTCCATTCCATGCAGCAAACGGTTCCAGTTTCTGCAAGCGCTGTGAGTCCGGCTGAATGGTCACTTCCACCTTTCCTCCGTCGGCCGAAGGAGCCACATAGCCATTGTCATCTACTGTAAATCCTTTCAGCGGCAGTGTTTCCCCCGTCGGCGAATCAAGTCTGACCTCTTCTCCCTTCTCATTCTTCAGTGTATCCGTCAGCGGATTAAAGCACAGGTCGCCCGCAATGGCAAACGCCACAGCCATTTCCGGTGAAGCAATGAACGCATGTGTGTTCGGATTGCCATCGGCACGCTTGGCAAAGTTACGGTTGAACGAAGTCACGATAGAATTAGCCCGAAGCGGATCGTCAGTCACACGCTTCCACTGTCCGATACAAGGACCGCAGGCATTGGTCATCACCACACCGCCGATGCTCTTCAAGTCCTCAATCATGCCGTCGCGCTGAGCCGTGCAATATACCTGTTCCGAACCCGGATTGATAATCAGCGAAGCCTGCATCTTCAAACCTTTTGCCTTTACCTGACGGGCTACCGAAGCTGCACGACTCAAATCCTGATAAGAAGAGTTGGTACAAGAACCAATCAATCCCACTTCCATCTTCTGCGGGAACCCTTCCTTCTTCACACGGGCAGCAAATTCCGATACCGGACAAGCTGCATCGGGCGTAAACGGTCCGTTCACATACGGTTCCAGTGCAGAAAGGTCGATTTCAATCAAACGGTCGTAATATTTCTCCGGCTGCTGTGCCACTTCCGCATCTGCCCGCAAATCGGCCGCATTAGCCTCAGCCAGTTCGGCAATATCCTCACGTCCGGTAGCGCAGAGGTAGCGCTTCATCTCCTCATCATAAGGGAAAACAGAAGTCGTAGCTCCCACCTCAGCTCCCATGTTACAGATAGTAGCCTTTCCGGTAGCAGACAACGAGCGGGTTCCCTCTCCGAAATATTCAATAATGGCATTCGTTCCTCCCTTCACGGTGAGAATACCTGCCAGTTTCAAAATCACATCTTTTGGTGAAGCCCATCCGTTCAACGCACCGGTCAGCTTCACACCAATCAGTTTCGGCATCTTCAATTCCCATTCCATACCGGTCATTACGTCCACTGCGTCGGCACCGCCCACGCCAATGGCAATCATACCCAATCCACCGGCATTCGGGGTGTGTGAGTCGGTTCCCACCATCATGCCACCCGGAAACGCATAGTTCTCAAGTACGACCTGATGAATGATACCTGCTCCCGGTTTCCAGAAGCCGATGCCGTACTTCGAAGCCACACTTTTCAGAAAATCGTATACCTCTTTATTAGTAGTGCAAGCAGAAGGCAAATCCTCTTCCACTCCTTTATATGCTTGAATCAAATGGTCACAATGTACGGTAGCAGGAACAGCTGAAACGGATTTTCCCGCATTCATAAACTGCAACAGCGCCATCTGGGCCGTCGCATCCTGCATGGCTACGCGGTCCGGACGGAAGTTAACATACTCTTCCCCCCGACGGAAAGCAGCCACCGTGTTTTCGTCGTATAAATGTGCATACAATATTTTTTCAGCCAAAGTCATGGCACGCCCCAGTTTCTTACGGGCCTTTTCTACTTTTTCTGCATACGACGCATAGAACGTCTTCTGCATTTCCATGTCGTAAATCATCTGAACAATCTTTTATAACTTCGTGCGCAAATATATTGAAAATATCTCACAATATCACACTTGTATTAAATAAAAAACAACAATCTGCCACAAAACCTCATCCCTTTATAACAGAGGGCTGGTTTTTACCGCATTCCGGAAAACTTTTTGACACGTCATTATCCTTAAATTGAAAATTACCTGCATATTCTTGCTATTTTCCTTGTTCGTTTTCTACGTTTTCCTACTGCAAACCCTATGTTTCCCGTCGCAAAAACGTAGGGTTCCCGAACGGAAAACATACGGTTCCGCGACGGGAAACATAAAAAAACCTTGAAAAGTTTCCGAATAAACTTACCGAACTTAGAAAAAAACAGAGCCATCACATAAAAGCCCAATTATCCGCCTTTTCTGCCAGTAGAATCTCCCGCATTTTATTCGTTTTCTTCGGGATTTTTTGTAAGTTTGGAGAAACTCTTATTCAACTGTATTATGGAAACATATCTATTCTGGCTGGTCCCGGCGGCATCGCTGCTGGCATTGGCACTTGCCGGATACTTCTACCGGCAAATGAAGCAGGAAAGCGAAGGTACACCTACCATGGCACGCATTGCATCGTATGTCCGGAAAGGAGCCATGTCTTACCTGAAACAGCAATATAAAATAGTTACCCTTGTATTTATCGGACTGGCTGCCTTGTTTGCCATCATGGCCTATGGGTTCAACTTGCAAAATCCGTGGGTACCCGTAGCATTCCTCACTGGAGGTTTCTTCTCCGGTCTGTCGGGTTACTTAGGCATGAAAACCGCTACGTATGCCTCTGCACGTACGGCAAATGCCGCACGCAACTCACTGAACAAAGGATTAAAGGTGGCATTTCGCAGTGGAGCGGTTATGGGACTTGTGGTCGTAGGACTGGGATTGTTTGATATTTCTTTCTGGTACCTGCTGTTGGATTTCTGCATTCCGGAAGATGTACTGAATCCTACCGCCAAGTTATGCGTCATCACCACCACGATGCTGACTTTTGGAATGGGAGCTTCTACCCAGGCCCTGTTTGCACGTGTAGGAGGAGGTATTTATACCAAGGCGGCCGATGTGGGAGCTGACTTAGTCGGGAAAGTAGAAGCGGGCATTCCAGAAGACGACCCACGCAACCCGGCTACGATTGCCGACAATGTAGGCGATAACGTAGGTGATGTGGCCGGAATGGGAGCCGATCTCTATGAATCCTACTGCGGTTCGATTCTGGCTACCGCTGCCCTGGGAGCTGCTGCCTATATCGGCACGGGAGATACCGCCATGCAGTTTAAAGCCGTCATCGCCCCGATGCTGATTGCAGCCGTAGGTATTATCTTGTCCATCATCGGCATTTTTGCCGTGCGCACCAAAGAAAATGCAGGCATGAGAGAATTGCTCAAGGCTTTGTCTACAGGCACCAACCTCAGTGCGGGATTGATTGTCATCGCCACCTTTAGCATTCTTTGGGTACTGCAAATTGATAACTGGCTGTATATTTCACTGGCTGTAGTCATCGGACTGATTGTGGGTATCGTCATCGGACAGTCTACTGAATTCTACACTTCCCAATCCTACAAGCCCACTCAAAAACTGGCGGAAAGCGGAAAAACAGGTCCGGCTACCGTCATCATTTCGGGCATCGGATTAGGAATGGTATCGACTACGATTCCGGTCATTGCAGTTGTAGCCGGCATCATCCTGTCCTACTGGCTGGCCTCTGGTTTCGATTTTACCAACATCAGCATGGGACTTTATGGCATCGGTATCGCTGCCGTAGGTATGCTGTCCACTTTGGGCATCACATTAGCCACAGATGCTTACGGACCGATTGCCGACAATGCAGGAGGCAATGCGGAAATGAGCGGTTTGGGAGCTGAAGTCCGCAAACGCACGGATGCACTGGATTCACTGGGCAACACTACGGCCGCTACGGGTAAAGGTTTCGCCATCGGCTCTGCTGCCCTGACCGGACTGGCACTACTGGCTTCTTATATTGAAGAAATACGTATAGGACTGGAACGTATCGGTACCACCGTACTGGAACTTCCCAACGGACTGGAAGTAATGATTCACGAAGCCGGATTCACGGACTTCATGATGTTCTACGATGTCACGCTTATGAATCCAAAGGTACTTTCGGGAATGTTTATCGGTAGCATGATGGCCTTTCTGTTCTGCGGACTGACCATGAATGCTGTAGGAAGAGCAGCTGCCCACATGGTAGAGGAAGTACGCCGGCAGTTCCGTGAAATCAAAGGTATTCTGGAAGGAAAGACTGAACCTGACTACGCACGCTGTGTACAGATTTCCACCCTTGGCGCACAGAAAGAAATGGTATTCCCGTCACTGCTGGCCATCATCGCCCCCATTGTGACAGGTCTGCTGTTTGGTGTGCCGGGTGTCATTGGTCTGCTGATAGGAGGACTTTCCTCAGGTTTCATTTTAGCGATTTTCATGGCCAATTCCGGAGGTGCCTGGGACAATGCCAAGAAATACGTGGAAGAAGGAAACTTTGGCGGAAAAGGCAGTGAAGTACACCGGGCCACAGTAGTAGGCGATACGGTAGGTGACCCGTTTAAAGATACCTCCGGTCCCAGCCTGAACATCCTGATTAAGCTGATGAGTATGGTAGCCATCGTCATGGCAGGTCTGACCGTTTCATGGAGCTTATTCTAACAATAAAAATTCCCCCGCCAACCTAAAACCGTGACGGGGGAATTTGCATATAGGATTTACAATTCTTCTTTTGCCAACACATGACAATGATGTGCCTCAAGCACTTTCAGACATTGCGACATGTCATTCGGCTTAATAACCACATGAGCCTGATCGGCCTGTGCAAAGGCATACATATACTCAATGAAAATCTGCTCTTCGGCCAGGTACTCCAATACCACAGCCAACGAGCCGGGCACATTGGCACACGAAAGACAAACCACATCGGTCGACATCACGGCAAAGTTCTTTTCACGCAATACTTCCACTGCCTTGTCCACATCAGACACAATCAGTCGCAGAATACCGAAATCGGCTGTCTCAGCCATACTGAAAGCATGCATATTAATACCGTTTGCTCCCAAAGTATGCACTACATCATTGATTCTTCCGGTCTTGTTTTCCAAGAAAACAGACAATTGCTTAATTATCATAGTTTTTTGCTTTAGTTATACCAATACTCGCTTATCTATCACACGCTTAGACTTTCCTTCGCTACGGGTAATGCTGTTCGGTTCTACCAGTTTCACGTCGGCACTGATGGACAATACACTCTTCAAGCGGTCGGACAGTGTTTTCTTCAACTTCAACATGGAACCGATGTCGTCACTGAAGAAGTCACGACGCACTTCTACCTGCACTTCCAGAGTATCCAGGTTGTTCTTGCGGTCTACCACCAACATATATTGCGGCTCGAATTCCTTCATGCCCAAGATAACACTTTCTACCTGCGACGGGAAGACATTGATACCACGGATAATCAACATGTCATCGCTTCGGCCCATAATCGGCGTCATACGCACACTGGTACGGCCACACGGACACGGGTCAGCAATCAGCGAAGTCAGGTCCTTCGTGCGGTAACGCAACAGCGGCATACCTTCTTTGGTCAATGTGGTAAATACCAGTTCTCCCTGTGTGCCGTACGGAAGGGATTCCAGGGTAACCGGATCGATAATTTCCGGATAGAAATGGTCTTCGTTGATATGAGAGCCAAACTGTTCCTGACATTCGTAAGATACACCCGGACCCATAATCTCACTTAGTCCATAAATATTGTATCCCTTCAAGCCCAAACGATTCTGTATTTCCTGACGCATGTTTTCCGTCCAAGGTTCTGCTCCAAACGCACCGATGCGCAGTCCTAATTCCTCTTTACGGATACCCATCTTTTCTACCACCTCTGCCAGATACAAGGCATACGAAGGGGTACAGGCAATACCCGTGATGTGCAAATCGCGAATCAAACGTACATGCTTTTCCGTATTTCCTGTAGAAGCCGGAATTACGGTAGCCCCTAAGTTCTCTACTCCATAATGTGCGCCCAATCCTCCGGTAAACAATCCATAGCCATAGCTTACGGAGAAAGTATCGTCACGGGTCACTCCGTATGCCGACAAGCAGCGTGACATCACTTCCGACCAGATGGACAAGTCGCGACGTGTATAGCCCACAATCGTAGGATTACCCGTTGTACCGGAAGAAGCATGTACACGCACCACCTCTGAAGGAGGAGCCGCCATCAGTCCGTAAGGATAATTGTCACGTAAATCCTGTTTGGTAGTAAAAGGCAGTTTGGTAATATCGTCTATGCTCCGGATATCATCTGGAGTCAGGTCCATTTCCTGCATTTTATGACGATAGAAAGGTACATTATGGTACACATACTGCACCAGTTTGCATAAGCGTTTTCCTTGCAGCTCGCGCATCTGTTCACGCGGCATACATTCTTTGTTCGGATTCCAAATCATAAGCTGTGTTTTTCTTTATTTCAGTAGTAGTTTTGTGATTTCTTATTTCAGCGGATGGTCGGCCTGGAATGCTTTCATACGTTCCTCCAGTACCGGATAAAGTTCTTCGCGCATGCGCGACGTACAGGCTCTCACTCCTTGCTGTTCACTTCCGGTGGTAGACAAGGAAATACTGCTCACACCATACATCATCAATTCACGCAGCAATTCGCCTCCTGTCAGTCCGGGGTATCCCAAGGTAAAGAAAAAGCCATCGCCCACCTGCTGAGTGACATCCTTATCATATACTATCGAGAAACCGTGGTCGGTAAAAATCTGCTTCATCCAGCGTGCCCGACGTTCATACTCACGCACATCTTCTACGAAGTTGATTTCTCCTGAAATGGATTTTTCCAACATTTCGGCCATGGCATACTGGGTAGTAGCCGTGCAACCGGAGGTAATCATATACATGATAGAAGCGATGAAAGTCGGCCCGAATACACCTGAGTCCTCATAACGGGCTGCCAGTGCCGGATACTGCGTATCAAACAATTTATCGGACACGCAGGCTAAAGCTATACGCTGACCGGCATAGCTGAAAATCTTGGATGCCGACAACATCAGAATATAATTATCGGTATAACGTGCGACCGTAGGTACAAAAGGTGGCTGGTAAGGACGGCCGAACGCATGACGGAAGTCCATGCAGAAATAAGCCTGGTCTTCCAGCACAATCACATCGTACTGCGTAGCCAATTCTCCGATAATCTTCAACTCACTTTCTTCCAGACAAATCCATGCCGGATTATTAGGATTAGAATATACCACAGCGGCAATATCTCCTTTCGACAGGAAACTTTCCAGTTTGGCACGCAGCGGTTCGCCACGGAAATCATGAATGTCGAACAACTCCCACTCAATACCCAAAATGCGTAACTGAGATTTTTGTATCGGGAAACCCGGGTCGATGAACAAGACCTTGTTCTTTCCCGGAATTCGCTGGGTACAAGCGATAAAAGCACCGAAAGAAGCAGCCACAGAACCGGTAGTAGGCAGACATGCCCGCGGAGAAATATCAATATCGATAAAGGCTTTCACGAAACGTGAAGCAGCCTGTTTCAGTTCTGCCACTCCGGCAGCTGCCGGATATTGCGAACCGACTCCTCTATCGAGAGCTTTCTTCTCTGCCTCAATACCTATTTTATTGGCCGGAAGACCAGGAGACCCCTGGTCCATCCGGATAAAAGGAATACCTGTCAGTTCTTCCAGGCGGGAAGCTACCAGCAACACATCCCCTATGGTGGCATTGGCCAAGTCGGCCACTTTCATTTCCTTCGCTACGGAATTTACCAGCTCTTCACTAAACACGCGACTCATAGGCTCTCAGAATTTCAACTGTTTGACATATTCATGACCTATATCGAAGGCACGATAGTTCATCTGCACCACTTCTTCGCCTTTTGACGCAAAAATACGGCCTACACTTTCGCGCAGGACTTCTGCATCCAAGATTTTCAGGAAAGGAGCGGCAGCCCCTAACAGAATGACATTGGCCGATTTGGGCATGTGGTTTTCTTTCGCCAGATTTTCCACATCCAACACGACCACATGAGGCTGTGACTTCAATTCCTGCATCAGCTTTTCTTCGTCCGGATAGTTCGGAATGTTTTTGAAAGGAGCAGCCGAAGTGATAATCCATCCGTCTTTTGACAGATACGGCAGGTAGCGCAAAGCTTCCATCGGCTCCAGTGAGATAATCATATCCGCCGTTCCCAAGGCAATCAGGTCGGAAGCAATCGGGGCATCCGACAAGCGAAGGTTAGACTGCACATCCCCTCCGCGCTGACTCATTCCGTGTACTTCGGCTTGTTTCAAGTTCAACCCTAAATGAAGGGCAGCTTCTCCGATAATCGTAGCGATGGACAAGATTCCCTGTCCGCCAACTCCTGAAAGTATAATATCTGTTTTCATTGTTTCTGTGCTTTTTGCTGTTTCAGTTTCCGGTTCAAAGTCTGCATACATTCTCTACGCGGAATGATGACAGATACACCGTTGTATTCTATTTCCTCACGAATGACACGGGTAATTTCTTCCATGTTCTTAGGAAGCGGCACAACTACCCGTACGTGCTCCGGTTCTACTCCCAAGCCCAGACAAATGGCTTCGAACTTATTGGTTCCGGCTGAATCCTGGCCACCAGTCATAGCGGTAGTCAGGTTATCAGAAATCACCACCGTGATATTGGACTTGTCATTCACGGCATCCAGCAGACCTGTCATTCCAGAGTGAGTAAATGTGGAGTCGCCAATCACTGCAATAGACGGGAACAAGCCTGCATCCGCAGCCCCCTTGGCCATGGTAATGGAAGCTCCCATATCCACGCAACTGCTCAATGTACGGAACGGAGGAAGTGCGCCCAGTGTATAGCAACCGATGTCACCGAAAATCTTGGCATCCGGATATTCGGCAGCTACTTTATTCAAGGCATCATATACATCACGGTGTCCACAACCCTTACACAAAGCAGGAGGACGAGGAACTACATTCTGAGCGGCAGCATAAACCTGTTCGCAAGAAAGTCCCAAAGCCTGACGCACATTATCCGGCGTCAGTTCTCCCGTACGAGGCAATTCACCACTTAAACGACCTTTCACCACATATTTAGAAGGAAGAATACCTTTCAGCTGTTCTTCAACAAAAGGCTGTCCGTCTTCTACTACCAGAATCTCTTTGCAAGAGTCGGCCAGACGGGTCAAGGTTTCCACCGGTAAAGGATACTGTGAAATCTTCAGCAAAGGATACGGACATCCATCCGGATAGGTTTCCATCACGTAATTGTAACCAATTCCACAAGCCACGACTCCCTTCTCAGCCATACCTTCCTGACCTGCCAACCGATTAAATGCAGACTGTTCAGCCTCATCACGCAACTTTTCTTGAGTAGCGATGGCTTCCACATACCGGCGGCGAGCATTACCGGGCAAGAGTACCCAATCAGAAGGGACCGACGGACGCCCCGTGCAAGTCACTTCCTTTCCTGACTCCTGCACTTCGACTGCCGCACGAGAGTGTGCCATACGGGTAGTAATGCGCATCAGTACCGGCGTACGCATTTGTTCCGAAAGGTCGTATGCATACGACATCATGTCGTAAGCTTCCTGCTGGGAAGACGGTTCCAGAATCGGAATCAGGGCAAACTTGCCGTAAAAACGGGAATCCTGCTCATTCTGAGAAGAATGCATAGACGGATCATCGGCAGCCAGTACCACTACCCCTCCGTTCACGCCTGTAATGGCAGAATTGACAAATGCGTCTGCACATACGTTCATTCCCACGTGTTTCATGCAGACCAAGGCGCGTTTTCCTACATAAGAAACACCCAATGCAGCCTCCATGGCTGTTTTTTCATTGGTGCACCAGCTGCTGTGCAAACCACGTTCTTTTGCTATCGGAGAGTTTTGAATATATTCCGTAATTTCAGTAGAGGGAGTTCCCGGATAAGCATACACTCCCGAAATCCCCGCGTGAATGGCTCCCAGCGCAATGGCCTGGTCGCCCAACAATAAGCGTTTATTTTTCATATAATATAGAAATTAATTCAGTGTAAAAGAGTCGGCATCGTTCAATACCGGGAATTTTTTCCGGAACGATTGCAGTTCCTCCATATCAATCACAACTTCTGCAAAGCCTTCTTCCCCATCCGCACAGGCAGAAAGTGTTTTACCATACGGGTCTATGCCCGCTGTTCCTCCGCTATATTCGCAATAGGGATCCTTCCCGACCCGGTTTACCCCCAGTACATAGCACTGGTTCTCGATGGCACGGGCACGCAACAAAGCTTTCCAGGCTTCCACTCTGGGCGAAGGCCAGCTGGCTACATAAATCGCCGCATCGTAGTCGCCCCGGTTGCGTGACCATACCGGGAAACGCAGGTCATAGCAAACTTCCAGCAGGAAACGAACACCACGGAAATTCACAACCACCCGTTCCTGTCCGGCCGTATAGTGTTTGTCTTCCCCTCCATACGTAAACAGATGCTTTTTATTGTACCACTGCACGTTTCCGTCAGGATGCACAAAATAGAAGCGGTTATAGAACTTTCCGTTTTCCTCGACCGAAACACTTCCGGCAATCGCACAATTACGTTCGGCAGCTTTTTGCTTCATCCACCGAAGGGTAGCACTATCGGATGATTCGGCAATGCCTTCCGGCGAAGTACAAAATCCGGTGGAAAACATTTCCGGTAGAACAAACAAGTCTGTTCCTTGTGCGTGGGCACTGATGAGTTTATCCATGTAAGCCACATTGGCTGCAGGATCGGCCCAACAAATATCTGTCTGTAATAAAATAACTTTCATGCTTTTCATTCATTAGAAACGCCCAAAGGTAACAAATTAATCATAGAAACCAAAAATTAGCATCAAAATACTTTAAAGACACACGTAATTGTATATTTCTGCAAACGCTTATACAAAAATACCTCGACACGTTGCTGTCAAGGTCTCGACTCGAACGTGACGAGACATCCGCACGAACGTGTCAAGACCTCGTCACGTACGTGTCAAGGTAAAAACGTCAAAGCCACGATGATAAAACCCTAGCCTGCTGCCTGTTTTTCACGCAAGAGTCGTGGCTTTTTATTCTAAAAGAACCTTATAAATAGGGATTATTTGCAAAATGTTTTTTATTTTTGTGCCCAGAATGAGTTAATATACTAACAAATGAACGTATTAGAATTAAGCGAACAGGAAATAATCAGACGTAACAGCCTGAATGAGTTGAGAGCAATGGGGATTGAACCATACCCTGCTGCCGAGTATGTAACCAACGCTTTTTCGACTGACATAAAAGCCGAATTCAAAGATGATGCTGAACCTCGCAAAGTATCCGTTGCAGGACGTATCATGTCTCGTCGTGTAATGGGAAAAGCGTCTTTCATTGAATTACAGGATTCTAAAGGCCGTATACAAGTATATATAACCCGCGATGATATCTGTCCGGATGAAAACAAAGATTTATATAATGTAGTTTTCAAACGCTTGCTGGATTTGGGCGATTTCGTAGGAATCGAAGGTTTTGTATTCCGTACCCAAATGGGCGAAATCTCTATCCATGCACAGAAACTGACTGTATTGTCGAAATCAATTCGTCCGCTCCCGATTGTAAAATACAAAGATGGAGTGGCTTACGATAAGTTTGAAGACCCTGAACTCCGTTACCGTCAGCGCTATGTAGACTTGGTAGTAAACGACGGAGTTAAAGAAATCTTCCTGAAACGGAACAAGGTCTACAACTCTATGAGAGAGTATTTCAACTCGAAAGGATATATCGAAGTAGAAACTCCGATTCTTCAGTCTATTGCCGGAGGTGCTGCGGCACGTCCGTTTATCACTCACCACAACGCATTGGATATTCCATTGTACATGCGTATTGCCAGTGAGCTGTACCTGAAGAGACTGATTGTGGGTGGTTTCGAAGGTGTGTATGAAATCGGTAAAAACTTCCGTAACGAAGGTATGGACCGTACACACAATCCGGAATTTACCTGTATGGAAATCTACGTTGCTTACAAGGATTACAACTGGATGATGAAGTTTACAGAAAACATGATTGAAAAAATCTGTCTGGATGTAAACGGTACTACAGAGGTACAGGTAGGCGACAACATGATTAACTTCAAAGCTCCGTTCAAACGTGTAACCATGCTGGATTCTATCAAGGAATTCACTGGCTATGACCTGACAGGCATGAACGAAGAACAGATTCGTGAAGTTTGCAAGAAGCTCAACATGGAAATTGATGACACCATGGGTAAGGGTAAGCTGATTGACGAAATCTTCGGCGAATTCTGCGAAGGCAACTACATTCAGCCGACTTTCATCACTGACTATCCTATCGAAATGTCTCCGCTGACAAAGAAACACCGCAGCAATCCAGATTTGACAGAGCGCTTTGAGCTGATGGTGAACGGTAAAGAGTTGTGTAACGCATACTCTGAATTGAACGACCCGATTGACCAGCTGGAACGCTTCGAAGAGCAGATGAGACTGAGTGAAAAGGGAGACGACGAAGCAATGATTATCGACAAGGACTTCGTTCGTGCATTGGAATACGGTATGCCTCCTACTTCAGGTATGGGTATCGGTATGGACCGTCTGGTAATGCTGATGACCGGTCAGAGTACCATTCAGGAAGTGTTGTTCTTCCCGCAGATGCGTCCGGAAAAAGTAATCCCGAAAGATGCGCCTGCTAAATTCATGGAATTAGGAATCGCAGAAGACTGGGTTCCGGTAATTCAGAAAGCCGGATACAACCTCGTGACTGACATGAAGGACGTGAATCCGCAGAAACTTCATCAGGATATTTGTGGCATCAACAAGAAATACAAACTGGAACTTGCCAACCCCACAGTAGACGAAGTAGCTGGCTGGATAGAAAAGATTAAATAAATGAATGAAAGTGTATGAAGGACAAAGCACATGTCTTGTCCTTCATATCTGTTTTTCATTAAATATAAGAGTATGAAATTACCCGGGAAAATAGCGATTATGGGGGGAGGCAGCTGGGCCACTGCTATAGCTAAAATCATTTTAACCCAGGCTGAATCCATAAACTGGTATATGCGCCGTGACGACCGAATTGAAGAATTCAAGCGTCTGGGTCACAATCCAGCCTATCTGACAAGTGTGCGTTTCGACATGAAATGCATCAACTTTTCATCAGACATCAACAAGGTAGTGAAAGAGTCGGATACCCTGATCTTTGTCACACCTTCACCGTATCTGAAAAGTCACCTCAAAAAGCTAAAAACCAAGCTGAAGGATAAATTCATCGTTACTGCCATCAAGGGTATCGTACCCGACGAAAACCTTATCGTATCCGATTATTTCCATAAGATTTATGACGTTCCTGAAAACAACATAGCCGTACTGGCAGGTCCCTGTCATGCGGAAGAAGTAGCATTGGAACGACTTTCTTATCTCACCGTGGGATGCAAAGACATTGAAAAAGCCAAGATGTTTGCACGGCAACTGGCCGGGCATTACATCAAGACTTCGGTCAATACGGACGTAGCCGGCATTGAATATGCTTCTGTGTTGAAGAATGTATATGCCATTGCAGCCGGAATCTGCAGCGGTCTGAAATATGGAGACAACTTCCAGGCCGTGCTGGTGTCCAATGCCTTACAGGAAATGAACCGGTTCTTAGATACCGTACATCCCGTAAACCGCTGTACAAACGATTCAGCCTATCTGGGCGACCTTCTCGTGACTTCTTATTCCAATTTCAGCCGTAACCGCGTGTTCGGTACCATGATTGGTAAGGGATATTCCGTAAAAAGTGCCCAGATTGAAATGGAAATGATTGCCGAAGGATATTACGGAACCAAATGTATCAAGGAACTGAACAAGCACCTGCATGTCAATATGCCCATTGTGGATGCCGTCTATAATATTCTTTACGAACGTATATCACCAATGATAGAAATCAAATTATTAACTGACTCATTTAGATAAAATCAGAAAACAGTTATGGAAAACATTAATCTGAACATTGAAAAGACTTTAGATTTTATATCTAAGGAAAAATTGGCTTCTTATGAACCAAAGGTAAAAGCTTGTATGGAAACGCTGGAAAAAGGCACAGGCTTAGGAAACGACTTCTTGGGTTGGTTGCATTTACCTTCTTCCATCACAAAGGAACACTTGGATGACCTGAAAGCTACCGCACAGACACTTCGCGAAAACTGCGACGTAGTAATCGTAGCTGGTATCGGAGGAAGTTACCTAGGCGCACGCGCAGTCATCGAAGCTATGTCAAACAGCTTTGCTTGGTTGCAGGAGAAAAAAGCCGGACAGCCTACTATTATTTTTGCCGGACACAACATCAGCGAAGACTACCTGTTCGAACTGACTGAATTCCTGAAAGACAAAAAATTTGGTGTAATCAACATATCTAAATCTGGAACAACTACTGAAACCGCTCTTGCTTTCCGTCTGTTGAAAAAGCAGTGTGAAGACCAGAGAGGCAAGGAAATGGCTCGCAAGGTTATCGTAGCTGTTACAGATGCCAAGAAAGGTGCAGCCCGTACAACAGCCGACAAGGAAGGTTACAAATCATTCATCATTCCTGACAATGTAGGCGGACGTTTCTCTGTATTGACTCCGGTAGGCTTGCTTCCTATTGCAGTAGCTGGAATCGACATTGACCAGCTGGTTGCCGGCGCTTGCGAAATGGAAAAAGTTTGTGCCAACGAAAACATGTACGAAAACCCGGCTGCTTTGTATGCTGCTACTCGTAACGAACTGTATCAGAGCGGAAAGAAAATTGAAATCTTAGTAAACTTCCAGCCGAAACTTCACTACTTCATGGAATGGTGGAAACAGCTGTACGGTGAATCTGAAGGCAAGGACCTGAAAGGTATCTATCCGAGCTCTGTAGACTTCTCTACTGACCTGCACTCTATGGGACAGTGGATTCAGCAGGGTGAACGCAGCATCTTCGAGACAGTGGTTTCTGTAGAAACTCCAAGCCACGAACTTCACTTCCCGAGCGATGAAGAAAACCTGGATGGCCTGAACTTCCTGGCAGGCAAACGCATCGACGAAGTAAACAAGATGGCCGAACTCGGTACACAGCTTGCACACGTAGACGGTGGAGTTCCTAACTTGCGTGTAAGCGTTCCTTCATTGAACGAATACTACTTGGGACAGCTTATCTATTTCTTCGAAAAGGCTTGCGGAATCAGCGGATACCTGCTCGAAGTAAATCCGTTCAACCAGCCGGGCGTAGAAGCTTACAAGAAAAACATGTTTGCTCTTCTGAACAAGCCGGGATACGAAAAAGAATCTGAAGCAATCCGGGCTCGTCTGAAAAAATAAATAAACGAGAGTCTATCACTCCGTTTTTAATTGACAGGCACGAATTACATGAAAAGCACTCTTTCTTTCTACAAGGAAAGTGCATTCATGTAATGCGTGCCTGAATATTATAAACCATATCATCATGTTCCAACAAGAAATCAACCAATATCTTACCACCCATCATTATACACGCATCGACTTAAAGGCCGTATTGTTCGATATGGACGGAGTATTGTTCGACTCCATGAAGAACCATGCCACCGCCTGGCATAAGGCAATGAAGCAATACGGAATGAGCCTGAGCAAAGAGGAAGCCTACCTCCACGAAGGACGTACCGGTGCGGCAACCATCAACATCGTCAGCCAAAGAGAAAGAGGCTATGAGGCCGATGAAGAAGAAATCAAACGAATCTACCAGACCAAGAGCGACATATTCAATCAGTTGCCCAAAGCCGACCCTATGCCCGGCGCATTCGAGGTCCTGAAAAAAATAAAAGCAGACGGACTGATTCCGATGGTTGTAACCGGCTCCGGACAACTCTCGTTATTGGACAAGTTGAACCACTACTTCCCCGACATCTTCCAACGAGAACTGATGGTAACCGCTTTTGATGTAAAATATGGAAAGCCCAATCCTGAACCTTACCTGATGGCCTTGCAGAAAGCCGGCATACAAGCCAACGAAGCGGTAGTCATTGAGAATGCGCCGTTAGGAGTCAGAGCTGGAGTAGCTGCCGGTATCTTCACCATTGCACTGAACACCGGTCCGCTTCCAAACGACGTGCTTCTGCAAGAAGGTGCCAACATCCTGTTCCCCTCCATGGCTGCCTTCAACGAAAACTGGGAGACATGCCGTCAAAGTTTACAAGATACATCCCTATAAAGAAAAATCCCCGGAAAACCGAAGTACAACTTCACTTTCCGGGGATTTTTTATCTCAACAAAATTTTATTCCAATGCAAACAACTTACTTCTTGACAACAGAGAAGCTCCTATGACGTTTGCCTTTTCTTTCAGTTCCGACAATACAATATCCGAATCCTTATACATTAAATTCAGCGTATATTTACGGACTGCCGAAATAACCGGAGGCAACAAATACTCTCCTACCTTCGAGAATTCTCCTCCGATAATTACCTGTTCCGGATTGAACACATTAATCAGGTCACCAATGTGACGTCCCAGTTTCGCGCCAATCTCTTCCACCAGCTCAATGGCCAGCACATCTTCACGACGAACAGCAGAAATAATATCTGCTAAAGTTATTTCATCGATGGATTTCTCTTTCAGCAACACAGAGTTTTCTCCCTGACGCAAACGGGCAATAAACTTCCGATACAAAGCCGAGCAGGATACCTCCGTTTCAATACAGCCTTTCTTTCCGCAATAACAGATCTGCTGGTTATCATATCCGTAATTATGTCCAAACTCACCCGCAAAACCAGACATTCCCGAATACAGTTTACCGTCAATGATGATAGCGAGTCCCAACCCCCAGTTTACATTCACATAAATCAGGTTCTTCGGACATTTCTCCGAGCGCATGATATATTCTCCGTATGCCATTGCACGGCTATCGTTATCAATGCACACATTAATACCCAATCTTTCGGAGAACATCTCTGCCAAAGGTTTCTCACCAAAAGTCAGATGCGTATAGCTGCAGCCCGTTTCCGGATTTACTCGTCCGGTCATACCAATACAGATATTCAGAATCTTTGATTTGTCGCACGGAAGTTCATCGATAAATGTTTCTATTTCCTGACAGATATGTTCCAAACATTCCGGTGTATTTTCCAGCTTGAACGGAATTTCCATCTTGGTCTGAAGCACATCCCCCTTAAAGTTGATTGCCCCCAGGCTTAACGACTGTACCGCCATCGCTACCCCGATAAAATAGGCAGAATCCGCATTCAGTCCATACAAACTTGGATGACGACCTCCACTGGTTTCCAGTTTTCCACAATCGTTCACATATCCCTCCTTGCACATTTCATCCACAAACTTTGTCACGGTAGGCACACTTAGTCCCATCGATTTGGACAAATCTGTGATTGTAGTGCTTCCCGCATAAATCAGGTGCGTAATGATACGCTGCTTTACCAATGCACTTTTTACGCCTTTCTGTATATTCTTCAATAGAGTCTGACCCATATTTGTTATTTTTTATAGAAACATTTACAAATGTAGAATTTTTCTTTAAAAACTCATGCATAAAAAAACCATTTTTTTATTTGCCTTTCTGAGTAAGCTTTGATATATTTGCATGGAGTAAGAAAATTCTTATCACAAAGGAGAAAGAAACAAGTTAATTTAATTTCAATATTCAAAATTCTAACCACCATGAGATTAATCATTGAACCCGATTACAGTTCTCTGTCCAACTGGGCAGCAAACTATGTTGCAAAAAAAATCAACGCAGCTAATCCTACTAAAGAAAAACCGTTTGTATTAGGACTTCCCACAGGTTCATCTCCTCTGGGTATGTATAAGGCCCTGATTGAATTAAACAAGAAGGGAGTGGTATCATTCAAGAATGTAGTGACTTTCAATATGGACGAATACGTAGGCTTGCCGGAATCTCATCCTGAAAGCTACCATTCATTCATGTTCAATAACTTCTTTAATCATATTGACATCTGCAAGGAAAACATTCACATCCTGAACGGTAACGCAGCCGACCTGGAAGCTGAATGTGCCAACTATGAAAAAGAAATTGAAAAGTTCGGCGGCATCGACCTGTTCTTAGGAGGTATCGGTCCTGACGGTCACATTGCTTTCAACGAACCGGGCTCTTCACTGACTTCACGCACACGTGTGAAAACACTGACTACTGATACCATCATCGCTAACTCACGTTTCTTCGACAACGACGTGAACAAAGTGCCTAAGACAGCATTGACCGTAGGAGTTGGTACTGTACTTTCTGCTAAAGAAGTACTGATTATCTGTAACGGACATAACAAGGCACGTGCATTGCAGCATGCAGTAGAAGGCGGCATCACACAGATGTGGACTATCAGCGCATTGCAGATGCACCAGCACGGTATCATCGTATGTGACGAAGCAGCTACTGACGAACTGAAAGTTGGTACCTACAAGTACTTCAAAGATATTGAAAAGAACAACCTCTAATTCGCTGAATCATGAGAACCAATCTTAGCTCTCAAATTTCACTGAATCGCGTTTCTCCACGTTACTATCGTCCGGGAAACGCAGTAGAACGTTCTGTCCTGACACGACTGGAAAAAATCCCGACCAACATCTTCGAAACAAGCGAAGAAGGTGTGGTACAGATTGCCAATGAAATCGTCGCAAAGATACAGGACAGACAGCGTGAAGGAAAATTCTGTACCATTGCCATAGGTACAGGTGCTTCCCTGCGTCCGCTGTTCACCGAACTGATTCGGAAACACAAGGATGAAGGCGTAAGTTTCCGCAACGTGGTATTCTTCAACCTGTATGAATATTATCCGCTGACCGAAGGTGCTGGAAGCAGTTTCAGCCACCTGAACAAGCTTTTCCTTTCACAGATAGACATTGACCGCCAGAATATCTTTACAATGGACGGTAGCATCCCTCAGGAAGCCATCATCGAACACTGCCGTTTGTACGAACAGCGTATACAGACCTTCGGAGGTCTTGATATGGTTATTATGGGAATCGGACGTGAAGGAAACATCGGTATGAACGAACCTGGTTCACATGCCAGCTCTACTACCCGCCTGATTTTGATTGATGCAACTTCTCGTTCTGAAGCTGCACATAATATCGGTGTGGACAATCTTCCTCCCTGCTCCATCACCATGGGTATCAATACCATTATGGGAGCCAGAAAAGTTTATATGCTGGCCTGGGGTGAAGACAAAGCTGACATCATCCGAAGTGCAGTGGAAGACAAAGTAAGTGATACACTGCCGGCATCTTACCTGCAACTTCACGCCAACACTTCCGTTTGCGTAGACTTGGCTGCGGCAGCCCACCTGACTCGTATTCAGCGTCCATGGCTGGTAACCAGCTGCGAATGGAACGACAAACTCGTAAGAAGTGCCATCGTATGGTTGTGTACTACACTGAACAAGCCTATTCTGAAACTGACCAACAAGGACTATAATGAAAACGGCTTGAGCGAACTGCTGGCTCTTTACGGCTCTGCCTACAATGCCAATATCAAGGTATTCAACGACCTGCAGCACACCATTACCGGATGGCCGGGTGGTAAACCGAATGCCGACGATACCTATCGTCCGGAACGTGCCAAACCGTTCCCGAAACGCGTGGTGGTATTCTCTCCGCATCCGGATGACGATGTAATCTCCATGGGAGGCACATTGCGCCGTCTCGTTCAGCAGGGACATGAAGTACACGTGGCTTACGAAACTTCCGGAAACATTGCCGTAGGCGATGAAGAAGTAGTACGTTTCATGCATTTCATCAACGGCTTTAACCAGTTGTTCGAAAATAGTGAAGACAAGGTTATCAGCGACAAATATGCTGAAATCAAACAGTTCTTCTCTACCAAGAAAGAAGGCGACATGGATACACGCGACATCCTGACCATCAAAGGTCTGATTCGTCGTGGAGAAGCTCGTACCGCTTGTACGTTCAATCATATTCCGCTCAGCCGCTGTCACTTCCTTGACCTCCCGTTCTATGAAACCGGAAAGATTGAAAAGAACCCGATCAGCGAGGCCGACGTAGAAATCGTGCTCAACCTGCTTCGCGAAGTGAAACCTCATCAGATTTATGTAGCCGGCGACTTGGCCGACCCGCATGGTACTCACCGCGTATGTACGGACGCTGTTTTTGCCGCTATCGATGAAGAAAAGAATGCCGGTGCAGAATGGCTGAAAGACTGCCGCATCTGGATGTACCGTGGTGCATGGGCAGAATGGGAAATCGAAAACATCGAAATGGCCGTACCGTTGAGTCCGGAAGAACTTCGTGCAAAACGTAACTCTATCCTGAAACACCAGTCTCAGATGGAAAGTGCACCGTTCCTGGGCAATGACGAACGTCTGTTCTGGCAGAGAAGCGAAGACCGCAACCGCGGAACTGCTTCACTTTACGACCAATTAGGTCTGGCTTGCTATGAAGCTATGGAAGCATTTGTAGAATATAAACCTATTTAAGTGCATATCACATTTTAAGCCAAAAGACACAGAAACGCAGAAGTTCACCCCAAAAGGAAGAACTTCTCGTTTCCGTGTCTTTTTTATTTCTGTATTTACCAAATCTTTTTACCTGCATGAAAAAACTACTCATTCCCGCATTTGCATTTTGGCTCAGTTGCCTCTTCCCCTCGTGTACCTCGACTTCTCCCAACCATTTTCTGAAAGAAGCCGACTATCGCAACAAAGTGGAAGCTGATTTCGGACAGAAGAAGGAGATTCTCAACCGGGGAAATCTTTTTGACATCTTCAATGAAGACATGTCGCTGGAGGAACGGGAAGCCATGATGTTCCTGTATGCCTACATGACTCCGGGCGATATTTCGGATTACTCCGGAGAGTTCTATCTGAAAAATGTACGTCTGGCACTTCAGAACCGAAAAGAGACTTCATGGGGAGCCGGAATTCCCGACATGATATTCCGCCACTTTGTACTCCCTGTCAGAGTGAACAATGAAAACCTGGATAATGCACGCGAAGTGTTCCGTCAGGAACTGATGCCGCGTGTGGAAAAACTGTCCATGTACGATGCCGTGCTGGAAGTAAACCACTGGTGCCATGAAAAAGTAATCTATACCCCGACCGACATCCGTACCAGTGCTCCGATGGCTACTGTAAAAACGGCTTACGGACGTTGCGGTGAAGAATCTACCTTCCTGGTAGCCGCTCTCCGTGCCGTAGGTATCCCTGCCCGTCAGGTGTACACCCCGCGCTGGGCACATACTGACGACAACCATGCCTGGGTAGAAGCCTGGGTGGACGGCAAATGGTACTTCCTTGGTGCCTGCGAACCGGAACCGGTACTGAACTTAGGATGGTTCAATGCTCCTGCCAGCAGAGGTATGCTGATGCACACCAAAGTATTCGGTGCATACGACGGACCGGAAGAAGTGATGAAAACCACTGCCAACTATACGGAAATCAACATCATCGACAACTACGGACAGAGTGCCCCCGTCACTGTTACAGTGGTAGATGCTCAGGGTAAAGCCGTAGAAGGTGCACACGTAGAATTTAAGATTTACAATTACGCTGAATTCTTCACCGTAGCCAACAAAACGACCGACGCACAAGGAAAAGCATCACTTTCTGCCGGATTGGGCGACATGGTAGTCTACGCTTCGGCAAATGACCACTTCGGCTTGCAGAAAGTTTCTTTCGGAAAAGATAAAGAAGTCACATTAACGCTTTCTCACCGTCCGGGAGATGTATTTACCGATACCTTGCACATTGTGCCACCGGCTGAAAAAGCCAACTTCCCGGAAGTGACCGATGCACAGCGTAAGGAAAACAACCGGCGTATGGCTCAGGAAGATTCTATCCGCAATGCTTACGTAGCCAGCTTCCCCACCGAAGAAAAGGCCAAGGCTTTTGCAGAAGGACTGAAACTGGATGTGAACCAAACAAGCACATACATTCTGAAATCCAGAGGAAACCATGCGGACATCATGCAGTTCCTGTCGAATGCTGCGGAAAAGGGACAGGGTGCCCGTGCATTGGAATTGCTCAGCACACTGGCTGATAAAGACCTGCGCGACACACCTTGCAGCATTCTGGAAGACCATTTGTATGCTACCGATGCGAAAGCTGACGTAAAAGAAGTGCTTGCACCGCGTATTGCCACTGAAATGCTGACTCCTTACCGTACCTACCTGCAGAAAGCCTTGTCTGCCGAACTAGCCGCACAAATCAAAGCTGACCCGCAAGTGCTCGTGAAATGGTGTAAGGACAGCCTGTCTATCCGCAACGACCTGAGTACGATATTCACCATTACCTCACCCGAAGGTGTATGGCGCAGCCGTGTAACCGACTCACAGTCCAGAGACATTTTCTTCGTAGCTGCTGCCCGTAGCTTAGGTATCCCCGCCTGGAAGGATGAAGTAAACGGTAACATCTGCTACCGCCTCAACGGAAAACCGGTATTGGTGGACTTTGAAAGTTCAGAAGGTGGAAGTCTGTCGGAAGGTGTATTGAAAGCTACTTACCAGGCTATTCCTCGACTGGACAATCCGAAATATTACACTCACTTCACCCTGTCGAAGTATGACAACGGCACATTCCAGTTGCAGAACCATCCGGAAGATGCCAGCTGGGCTTCTCTGCTGAAAAACGGAAGCAGCATGTCGACCGGTTATTATATGATGGTAACGGGTAGCCGTATGGCCAACGGAGGCGTATTGAGCCAGGTTTCATTCTTCTCTGTCGACAAAGGAAAGACCACGGTGACTCCTCTCTGCATGCGCAACAATACGGAAGAAGTACGTGTCATCGGCAGCTTCAATTCCGAAGCACTCTACACCCGTCCGGGCACCGATGAACAAGTATCTGTCCTCAACACTACCGGAAGAGGATATTACATTGTCGGCGTATTGGGCGTAGGTCAGGAACCGACCAATCATGCCCTGAAAGACATCGAAGTAAAGAAAGCGGAATTTGAGAAATGGGGACGTACGATTGTACTGCTTTTCACTGACGAAGCAGCCTATAAGAAATTCGACCGCAAGGAATTCCCCAACCTTCCGTCGAACGTAGTGTTCGGTATAGACAAAGACGGAAGCATTCTGAAAATGATTGCTGAAAATATGAAGCTGGGCAGCAAACCCACCCTGCCGGTGATTATCCTGGGCGATACGTTCAACCGTGTAGTCTTCGAATCACACGGATACACCATCGGCATGGGCGAGCAACTGCTCCATGTTATCCACGGACTGTAAGCGCCTCAATGGTGCGACGCACCTTTTCGGGAGTCGTGACCGGATGAGCATATTCATCCATATCCGTACCTCCCATCGACAAAGCCGGATTGCGAAGAAGCATCCGGCTTTCTTTTTGTTCGCGTGCCGAAAAATGGAACTCACCGGCTCCCGTCACACGGGCCAGTTCCGCAATGTTATGTTCGTTCACTCCGCAGCCCGGCATGATGATAATGCGGTCGCCCGCCTGCTTCACCAGTTCAGCCAGCAAAGGTGCCCCTTCCATGGCCGTAGGCATCTGGCCAGAAGTCAGCACACGGTTCACCCCCATGCCTATCAGTTCTTCAAGTGCCTCACGGGGAGATTTGACATAATCAAATGCACGGTGGAAAGTCACCGAAAGTCCTTTGGAAGCTTCCATCAGACGCTGCATGGCCGGCTTGTCCAGCTCGCCTTCCGGTGTAAGGCAACCGAACACCACTCCATCAGCTCCCGCCTGACGGGCAGCCCGAATATCTTCTTCCATAATCTCCAGTTCAGAAGGCGTGTACAGAAAATCTCCTCCACGCGGACGGATAATGACATGCAGACGGATGTCAATCAACTTACGGGCCACTTTTATCTCGCCCAACGACGGAGTAGTTCCACCTTCCGGCATGCCGGCACACAATTCTACCCGATGAGCACCTCCCTGCTGGGCAGCCACGCAACTCTCTGCAGAGTTCGCACAAATTTCAAACATGTAGTTTTTCATCTCTCAGTCAACTTTAAACAGTGATTTTTTTCACCCTCAGAAAAGGCCTTTGCATTTACCGGAAAACGCTTTGACGCTTCAATCAAAACGCAAGTACGTTTTACTTAAAACACAAGTGCGTTTTACATGAAACGCAAGTACGTTTTATATCAAACGCAAAGGCGTTTTAGCACAAACGTAGGAGCGTTTTTTCCGAAAGTACAAATCGCGATGTCTGAAGGCTGGTATCTATAAACAAAAAAGCTTATTAAACCGTTCTTTTTCAGTCTAATAAGCTTTATGTACGCCCGTGGGGAGTCGAACCCCAATCGAAGGAACCGGAATCCTTTATTCTATCCATTGAACTACGGGCGCAAATATCAATAAGCACACTTTCCAACGTCCTTTTTTGAGAAAGGATATTTCGAAAGCGTGACAAAAATACAATTATTCGGTCTTTTCTCCTAATTTTTTCCTGAAAAAATAGGGAGTGAAAACTAAAATAGTTTTACTCTTACACGCCTATACGACCTCACACATCAGAACTGGAAGTAGATAAACGGCTGAATATCGCTGCTTTTCACCTGAATGACCAGATAAATCAGCGCAATCATTATCAGTGCCTGGGCTATGAGCGGCATACGCACCATGCCCCGGCTGCACGCATTCTGCCAGCTGTCGGGACAGAAATGAAGCAAGAAGCCTACTCCCATCAATGCAAACACTTTCCAGTAGCCCGTCAAAAGCTGCTCCAGCAATTCCGGATGGAAGGCTGTAAATATCTGGCGAATCATGGTCACCGAAGCCTCAAACGTGGAGTTTCGGAAGAATATCCAGCAGAAGCATACAAAATGGAAAGTCAATACCACAGCAAAGAATTTACGTATTCCTCGGCTGCGATATTGTTTGGGCCGACCCAATAGGTTACGGAAAAACTTATGTAAGGCCAATGCCACTCCGTGCAATCCGCCCCACACCACAAAGTTCCACGAAGCACCGTGCCACAAACCACCTAAAAGCATGGTCAGTATCAGGTTGATGTAGGTACGGATTTTTCCCTTTCGGTTACCGCCCAGGGAAATATACAGATAGTCGCGCAACCAGGTAGACAAGGAGATGTGCCAGCGATGCCAGAAATCGGTCACACTGTCCGCCTTATAAGGCGAATCAAAGTTGGGAGGGAAATGGAATCCCAGCAGCAGGGCAAGTCCGATAGCCATGTCACTGTAGCCCGAAAAGTCACAGTATATCTGCAAGGCATATCCGTAAATCCCAAACAGGTTTTCCAGTCCGGAATACAATCCCGGATTGTCGAAAATACGCTCCACGAAGTTCACGCTGATGTAGTCCGAAATCACCGCCTTCTTGAACAAACCGCTCACGATAAAGAAGATGCCCTGACCGAACATCTCGGACGTGACGGACAAGGGCCGGCGGATTTGCGGAATGAAATCGCGGGCACGCACGATAGGTCCTGCCACCAGCTGCGGGAAGAAAGACACATAGAAAGCATAATCCAGCAGACTGGACAAGGGTTTCAAATCACGCCGGTACACGTCGATGGTATAGCTCAGCGACTGGAAGGTAAAGAAAGAAATCCCTACCGGAAGGAATATGTCCAGCGGCTCGAACCGTCCGTTCCACAACGGAGCCAGCATTTCGTAAAAGAAATTGGTGTACTTGAAATAACATAGCAGCCCGAGGTTGATACACAAGCTGCACACCACCAGCATCTTCCGCTTCCAGTGCTCCACCGTCATCTCCATCCTGCGCGCCAGCAGGAAGTCGGACACCGTGACAATGCCCAGCAGGAAGAAATAGGTTCCGCTGCTTTTATAATAGAAATAATAAGAAAACAAGGTGACAAACAGCAGGCGTGCCGTAGTCCGTTTCTGCAAAAGCAGATACACCAGGCTGAATCCGAGAAAAAGAAGCAGGAAGAAGCCGCTGCTGAAAATCATCGGCTGCGCCGCATCGTATGTCAATACCTCTTTCAGTCTGTCCAAGTCAATTCCAAGTTCCGTCCAGTTGAGTTTCCACATAATTGTTGTATGATTTGATAATCGCTTCGTGTAATAATAGTCCCTGCAAAATATATCCTTCCTGCGTGAAATGAATCTTGTCACGCTGGAAATAGTTTCCATTACTCCAGTTCAGACAAGCATAACGTTCACCTCCTACCACGTGATACATATCCCATATAGCGAGTTTCCGCGAAGCCGCATAATCCAGTTCTGTCTTTACCACTAATTTCGTACGAGGATTGATTACTCTTGCGCCCCGTCGGCCATTGCGGACATACGCTCCGGGAGGAGTGGTCAGCAGATATACCGCCTGCGGACATCCTTTCTTCAATTCTTCTAACAGATTATCCATCTGTGCCAAGTGCTCCGCCGAAAAATAACGGCGACCATGCGCTTCATTGGTGCCGAACGAAAGAATAACCAGGTCCGGATTCAGTTCGATAATCTGACGAATATTCTCAGGTGTAGCAAAAGAAGCACAAGTCGCTCCGTTTACTCCTACTATGTGATACACAATTCCTGCGGCCCCCGTTTCCTGCGCCAGTCCCGAAGTACGGTAACTCACCTGCATATCGAGCACGGCCTCCCGTCCGAAATCGTCTTCCAGCTGACGCCGTACAATATAAGGATACACATGCCCCCGCACATGAGAATCGCCGATGTGCACGATACGTAACGGACGGTCGAGCACGGAAAGCTTCTGCCAGAAAGGCTCCAGTTCATGCGTAGGGTCTGTAATCGTATTCTCAGTTGTTCCCTTAAAGCCGGCAGGCATCGGATTGCTGACTTCCACAAAGCGCATCAGCTGCTGCATGGCCTCGCTGTCGGACACATGACCGGAATGACGGTCCGGACGCGACTTCTCCGGCAACACATCCTGCGCTAAAAGCGGCAATGCCCCCAAAAGGAATCCGAAGAATATCCTCCAAAAACGTATCTCACTCCATTTCATAAGCTTTTCGTTTTTCGTACTGTTCCTTGCCGTACATCAACGTTTCAAACAAAAGTCCGGCAATGTGCTTTCCTCCCCTGAAATTGATGTGAGTATAGTCATAATTGGCCATCTGAGGCTTGTGGTTCACCATCTCTACCATACTACCTTCTCCTCCCATGGCTTCGAACATATTCCAGAATGCCACACCCGTTTCTGCCGCAAGTGCCTGCTGGTAACGAATCAGGCGCTTCACCCCCGGCATGGTACGCAATTCGCCGTTTTCATCCTTGTTTTCTCTATCTCCCACCCCGACAATCAGGACAGAAGCCTCCGGAAAGGCCGTCTTCAAACGCTCCACTATCGGTTTCATCGCATCCTTGTAATAGGTATAGTTCATTACCTTGTCTGAAGCTACATTCAGCCCGTACTGCAACACAATCAAATCGTATGTACGCAGACGGTTATACTGACGAAGTATCGACATCGGAATATTACCCAACTGCTGTCCGCTGCTTCCACGGGTACTGAAATTATCGACTACCACACCTTGACGCGGATCCATCGTCACGGCATAGAACAAAGCTGTAGAATCCAGCTGCTCCACTTTCCAGCGCACAGATCCGATACGTCCGTTCACAGACACAGACTGCAACTCTTCTTTTCCACCCACAGAAAATGGCTGTGCCTCTCCTCCATTGACAGATGCAGCCAACCGCAAAGAATCGGAAGTCAGGAAATAACAGGTAGACACTTCGCAGGTATCAATATGCGACAAGAAGCGTTTCTCACCTTTCAGGCTGACATAAGCTCCCGAAGAAGGAATAAAATAATGATTGGAAATGTCCTGACGGGAACGGTCAAAATAGGTGGAATCTGTAATGGAGTGACTGCCCCATCCACCAAACGAATGGTGTACCGTAGGACGGAAACCAGCTATTTTCGTTGTGATGGGCACATATCCCACCCCACATCCGCCAAAACGCTTCTGCAACATTTCGCGCAAATCACCGGTCAGAATATCGGCCTCAATAAATGAATCTCCGAAATAGGCAATACGTACCGGGCGGTCCAAAGAAGACACCTTTCCCAAAGCTTCATAGAAATACTCCATTCCACGCCCTGCAGAATCAGCATATTCTTCAATGCAGACCATTCCACTCTTGCAGGTATCCACAAAAGCAGGCTTTACAGGAGGCGGCAACACCAAGGTATCAGAATCCATAGGTTCTGCTATTTCCTTCTTTATACGAATGTCTGAAAGCAAATCAACCCTTCTCAAAGGTTCGCCACGAAAAGAAACAGACGGCAAAAAATGCATGGCAAACAAGCCTGCCACCACCAGAAGGGTGAACAGAAAAGTGTATAATAATTTATTTTTCATGAACTTTCCTCTAAAACCGGGTGCAAAGATAGCGAAAGGTGAGTGCAATACCAAACCAAAAGCTTGCTTTTGAGTGCAAGTATTGCCGAACCGCATCCTATCTTCGAGAAATCAAAGATAGAGGAGTTTAAGTACAAAATTATCTGGTATGTTTCTCTCGAATATTCTTCAAGAAATCATCGACCATGCGGTAACCTTTTTCCGTGGTAATCCCCCGCATGTGTAGAATAGTGATTTCACTATAGATTTCGGCCAGCGGATAATGGTCTGTAATGTCTGAATAAATCAATAAGTCCATCTGCATGGCCATGGCCTGATTAATAATCTGAAAATTGATGTCACTACGAAAAATACCTTGCTCTACCCCTTTTTGAAAATAGGCCAGTGCATCAGCATCTCCCCTGCGACGGTCATCATGTATATAGTCCAACACCTTGGAATATTTGCGCAAGTCACGAAAGAACAGAGGGTTTACCGAACACAACTCATTGAACTTACGCTCATAAAATGTAAGGATTACTTCCAGCACATTATTCGCGCTGGAAGCAATCTCTTGCATATACTCATTCATACAATGACGATAAAAACGGAAAACTTCCAGCAGAAGTTCTTCTTTATCTCCAAACAGTTCATAAAGCGTACGCTTGGATATAGAAAGCGAACTTGCTATATCGTCCATGTGGACAGCCTTAATCCCCAAAGTCATAAAAGATTTGGAGGCTGTTTCCACCACACGCAACTTTAACTCTTCACGGTCGTTTTCCTTTCTTCGCCCTGCCATTATCTACATCAATGAATAATTCCTAATTTTGAAGTTTCCACAAACTGGATAATGTTTTCAATTTCCGGTCCGTTAGGAATCTGTTCACGAATACGTCCCAATGCATCATGCAATGAAGTATTTGCCTTATAAAGGATACGGTATGCCTGTGCAATGTGTTTGATAATGGTTTCAGAAAAACCGGTATGCTCCAGCACCTTTGTATTAATGCTATAGAATGCAATCGGTTCATGGGCTGCTACAATATATGGAGGAATGTCCTTAATGAAACGGCATCCGCCCTGCACTACTGAGAAGCTTCCCAGACGTGTATTTCCCTGCATCAGCACATTGGAAGTAAGGATGGCATTGTCATAGATGATACAGTTGCCCGAAACCTGTGAACCGTTACCGATAATGCAACGGTTACCCACTTCCACGTCATGAGAAAGACGGGCTCCACTCATGATGAAGTTGCCATCACCCACTTTTGTAGCATGTGAAGCATGTGTACCGCGAATAATCACGGCATTTTCACGAATCACATTGTTATTGCCGATAATAGCCAGTGTTTCTTCACCTGTAAAGGCAAAATCCTGGGGAACTGCTGCCACAACAGCTCCCTGATAAACTGTATTTCCATTTCCCATACGTGTGCCGCTCATCAGACTGGCATAAGGCATAATCACGTTGTCATCACCTATCTCTACATTCTTGTCGATATAGGCAAATGGATGAACCGTCACGTTCTTACCCAATTTGGCTGACGGATCTACATAAGCTAAAGGACTTATCATAGTTTTCTCATTTTAAGGTTAATCAATTTCTTCCTCCTCCCAACGCACTGTACAAGTTGATCACAGCTTGCATACGCTGGAAATTATCAGCTACCTCTGACAACTGTGCACTCAGCAGATTCTGCTGTGCGGTCAGGATTTCCAGATAAGTGGCATCTCCGCTCTGGAACAAGGCCTTGGTATAAGTCACTGCCTTATCCAACTGCTCTACCTGTCCACGGTCTTCCACCAGTTTCTTATTCTGTGTATCGAACAGATACAGAGCATCGCTCACTTCCTTTCCAGCTTCCAGAATAGTCTGCTGATAATTCATCTGAGCAATCTTTTCTTCTGCCTTTGAAACCTTCAGGTTGGCAATCAGCTTACCGTTATTGAAAATAGGCTGAGCCAATGAAGCCAAAGCCTGCAGCATAAATTCACCCGGATTAGCCACTGTAATACCTGAACCGTTTGTCCATCCTGCCAGACCAGTAATGTTCAAGCCCGGATAGAAAGCTGCACGTGCAGAGTTGGTGGTATAATAAGCAGCCGCAAGCGTCATTTCAGCCATCTTCACGTCCGGACGGTTTTCCAATAACTGCATCGGTACACCCGCTGCCAGTTCTTCCGGCATAACCTGTTCGTCCAATGTACTGCGTTCGATGGTCTGAGGAGCCTTAGCCAACAGTACAGCAAGTGAATTTTCTGTTTCACGCACCTGACGTTTCAAATCCATCAACGAAGCCTCTACCTGATGGCTGGCAGCACGCATCTGTGCTACAGCAGCTTCGGTTGTCATACCGGCAATTTTCATGGCTTCCATTACTCGTACGTTTTCTTTATAGATAGCAGCCGTTTCAGTCGTAATTTCTACCTGACGGTCGAGCATCAGCAAAGAATAGTACACATTAGCTATACCACAAATAATCTGTGAACGTACAGCCTGTTCTGCATACTGGCTCTGTTCGTAGGCTACTTTCTGCCCACGTTTGGTATTCAAAATCTTTCCGAACAAGTCAATTTCCCAACTGGCAGACACTGGAAGCTGGTATGCCTTTACATAGTTTCCACCTCCCATGCTGGTTGTAGAACCTTGCGGAGCCAGATTAATAGAAGGCAAATAAGACAATTTAGCGGCAGTCAGCATCACTTTCGCTTCCTGTACACGGAGAGCAGCCGCCTGCATATCTACATTGTTAGCCAGTCCTTCTTCAATCAAGGCCTGCAGTTTGGCATCACGGAAAATCTCTTTCCAAGGCAAGTTTCCCATATTGGCCGTATCGGCAGCCAGTGTATCGGTTGCCGAAGCCGGGTCACGATAGACACCTGAGGCATCTATCGTTTCCGGACGGTCATAAGCTTTGTAAATGTGGCAACTGCTCATCATAGCAGCCAGACACATCATTCCTATTATCTGTTTTTTCATTATCAATCTTATTTATGCGTATTAGGAGAATACTGTTCAATTTCAGCTTCCACTTCACTTTCATCGAGGCTATCCCATTCCATTGGTTTCACTTTTTCTTGCAACCACTGGAATACCACGAACAATACCGGAACGATGAAAATCTGGAAAATCATACCGATTAACATACCACCAATAGCCGAAGCACCCAATGTACGGTTACCGTGAGCTCCTACACCCATAGCCAACATCAACGGAATCAAACCGACAATCATGGCCAATGAAGTCATCAAAATCGGACGAAGACGGGCTGCAGCACCCAATACGGCTGCCCAGGAAATACTCATACCTTGTTTACGACGGTCAAGAGCAAACTCTACAATCAAGATGGCATTCTTAGCCAACAGACCCATCAACATAATCAAGGCAATCTGCATGTAAATATCATTTGACATGGTTCCCAAAATCATCTTCAATGCAGGAATGCTTCCCAATGCACTAAATCCGTTGACGAAGATGAAGCTACCCATCAAACCGAACGGAACAGAAAGCAATACGGCCAACGGCAGGATGTAACTTTCATACTGGGCACTCAGCAGCAAGTAAACGAAGACGAAGCAAAGTACGAAGATAATACCTGTTGTACTGCCACTTGTCTGTGCTTCCTCACGTGCCATACCTCCCAATTCGTAACCGAATCCCATCGGAAGATTTTCCTTAGCCACTTCAGCAATAGCCTGCAATGCCTGACCTGAAGTATAACCAGAAGCAGGAGCCACCATCACCTTCATTGAAGTATACAGGTTGAAACGGTTGATAATATCCGGGCCGTATACTTTCTTCATGCTTACGAACTGTGTGATAGGAGCCATTTCTCCATTGCTACCACGTACTTTCACTCCGTTCAACGATTCCATGTTTTTAGTAGCATCCGGTTCAGCCTGAATCATTACACGATACATCTTACCGAAACGGTTGAAGTTAGAAGCATACAAACCTCCAAAATATCCCTGCATAGTAGAAAGAATATCGCTCGGGCTGATACCTGCCTTTTTACAAGCTGCCGCATCAATGTCAAGCTGATACTGCGGGAAGCTCGGGTTGAAGGTAGTCTTCGCAGAGTTGATTTCCGGACGTGCTTCCAGTGCAGCTGTATAGCTTTTTACCACTTCAAAGAAGTGATCCAGCGTACCACCGGTCTTATCCTGCATGTTCAACTCAATATCACTTGATACTGAATAACCCGGAATCATCGGAGGAGCAAAGAACAATACCTGTGCATCCTTAATGACTTTCTGTGCACGCAAGAACAAAGTAGAATAGATAATATCTGAATTCTGCATCATGGAACGTTCTTCCCAGTCTTTCAGCTTGATGATGACAGAACCGTAAGAAGGTCCTTGACCACCAATAAAGCTATATCCAGAAATGATAGTACGAGACTGAACGGCAGGTTCTGCAGCTACCAGGCTATCTACCTTGGCCAACACTTCCATAGCGCGTTCCTGAGAAGTACCAGGAGGCAATGTCACAGCACCCATGATAGTACCGGTATCTTCATTCGGCACCATACCAGTCGGAGTGGTTTTCATAAAGAACATCAACAATACGATAGATGCAGCCACCAGTCCGAATGAAAGCCATTTCTTATGAATAAAGAATACGACACGCTTCTTATAGCTCTTCAGCAATGAATCGTATGCAGCATTGAAAGAGGTATGGAAACGATCGACCATACTCATCTTCTTCTGCTTGTGTTCTGAATCATGCGGTTTCAGGAAAATAGCACACAATGCCGGAGAAAGTGTCAACGCGTTCAACGCAGAGAATGCGATAGAAATCGCCATCGTAATACCGAACTGACGATAGAATGTACCGGCCGTACCTCCCATGAAACTTACCGGGATAAACACGGACATCATGACCAATGTAATAGAAACCAGTGCACCACCGAGTTCGCTCATGGCATCGATAGAAGCCTCACGAGATGATTTGTATCCCTGGTCCAACTTGGCATGTACACCTTCCACCACCACAATGGCATCGTCGACCACAATCGCAATGGCAAGCACCATCGCCGAAAGTGTCAGCAAGTTCACACTAAATCCAATCAGTTTCAATACGAAGAAAGTAGCAATCAAGGCTACCGGAATGGCAATAGCCGGAATCAATGTAGAACGCATATCCTGCAAGAACACATATACTACGATGAACACCAGCACAAACGCTTCAATCAAAGTCTTGATAACTTCGTGGATAGACGCATACAAGAAGTCATTGGCATTCTGAGCCACGTTAATCTTCAATCCGGCAGGCAAGCTTTCTTCAGCCTTGCTAATAACATCCAACAAGTTGTTGATTGTTTCTGTCGCATTGGTTCCTGCCATCTGGAATACGATACAAGTTACAGCCTTATGACCGTTTACTGTATTATTAAAGGTATAAGCCAGACGTCCCAGTTCGATACGGGCTACATCTCCCAAACGGAGTACTTCACCGTTAGGCAGAGCCTTCACTACAATATCTTCAAATTCTTCAGTCTGCTGCAAACGACCTTTGTAACGAATGGTGTACTGGAAAGTCTGATTACCACGTTCACCAAACTGTCCAGGTGCAGCTTCAATATTCTGTTCTGCCAATACACCAGAGATATCAGACGGAACCAAATTGTACTGCGCCATCACATCCGGCTTCAACCAAATACGCATAGAGTAGTCCTGACCCATCACGTTGGCATCACCCACACCTTTTACACGCTGAACTTCCGGAATCAAGTTAATCTTGGCATAGTTTTCAATAAACTCAATGTTATACTTATCTTCTGCATCATACAAAGAGAAAATCAACAACATAGAGTTCTGACGTTTCTGTGTGGTCACACCCACTTTGGTAACTTCTGCCGGCAACAGACCTTGTGCCATAGACACACGGTTCTGTACGTTGACCGCAGCCATATCCGGGTCAGTACCCTGGTTAAAATAAATGCTGATATCAGCTGAACCATTGTTTGAGGCACTAGACTGAATGTACATCATGTTTTCTACACCGTTAATCTGGTCTTCCAGCGGAGCAATCACTGAGTTCAACACAGTCTGTGCATTCGCACCTGTATAAGTTGCTCTTACCGATACGGTAGGAGGTGCAATGTCCGGATATTGTGTAACCGGCAGGGTGGCCAAACCAATCACACCCAGAATTACTATCAAAATAGAAATTACGGTTGACAGTACCGGACGGTTAATAAATTTATCTAGTTTCATTCTTTAAATACCATTTATAATTACAGTCCCGAGGGTTTTCATCAAACACATTCCCCCAGCACCATAAGAATCATTTTTTATTATTTAAAAGCTGTCTGAATGTTACCATCCCGCTGGTCTTGTAACGCCTTCTGGAATTTAGCTTCTTTTTCAGCCTGTGTAATCGGAGTAATCTTTTGTCCGTCTTTCAATGTCTGAACACCTTCTACAACAATCTTATCCCCAGGCTTCAGCCCACCTGTCACGATGTAATGTTTACCATCATTCAAGTTAGAAACCTGCACTTCTGTATGCTTGATAGTATTATCAGACTGTAATACATACACAAACTTCTTGTCCTGAATTTCCTGAGTAGCAGTTTGAGGAATCAAGATAATGTCGCTCATAGTGTATGGGAATACCACGTTGGCCATACCTCCACTACGAAGGATATTCTGCTTGTTCGGGAAAATTGCACGCATGCTTACAGAACCAGTAGTCTGGTCGATTACACCACTTACGGCATCAATCTTACCTTCTTCTGAATACATTGTTCCATCAGACAACTGCAATTTGACAGCAGGCATCTTTTCCAACTGTTCCTTCAATGTACCACCTGCTTTAGTCAAAGCCAGCAACTGTTTTTCAGTCATTGAGAAATATACGTACATATCTCCAATCTGAGAAACGGTAGTCAACGGTTCAGCTGCAGAAGGACCAACCAATGCACCTACACGATACGGGAAAGTACCAATAACTCCATCTGAAGGACTGGTTACGGTACAGAAGCCCAAATTCTGTTTTGCAGCCGCATAAGAAGCTTCTGCCTGTGCCAAACTTGCCTTAGCAGAAAGCAGGTTATTTACAGCTGTCTGGTATTCAAAATCACTGATAATTTTCTGCTCATGCAGCATCTTCTTGTTTGCTTCAGTTGAAGTAACAGTTTCCAAGTTAGCTTTTGCTGAAGCCACGCTTGCTTTAGCCTGATCGTATGCAGCCTTATACTGTGTAGGATCAATCTGGAACAAAGCTTGTCCCTTGCGAACTGTAGCACCTTCGTCTACACACAACTTCACGATAAATCCTGATACTTGCGGACGAATTTCAATATCCTGCAAACCTTTAATTGTAGCGGGATACTGGGTTGTCTGATTGCTAGAAGCAGCTGCAAGTGTTTCAACCGCAAATTCATCATCACCCATTTTCATACCCCCCTGACCGCCTCCACATGCAGTCAGCACCGAAAGAGTCAATGCATAGAATGCCACTCGGCTAGAAGAAAAACTTCTGTTTCTTTTTGTGCTCATACTTATATTCATATATAAAATTTGTTTTATCTCTTCTCTCTATTAAAGTTTTCCACTGAAAACTTTACACCCTTCTCTAGTTTTTTATCGTGCAAATATAGAAAAAAAATCAAGGTCCGGAAAGTGACTTTAACTAAGAATAACCATAATGCCCTAATATCATTACATATAGCCAATATTATCAGACCAATCGACAAAAACTATCGACAAAAAATCTTCAATACTCCAAAACAACCTTCGTTCATTTTATAGTTTTTTTCAGAAAAAAACAGTCCATTTGTTATTTTATTCCTACATTTGCGCGATACATTATTCTTTGAAACAACTAAAAAACGAAGAAATATGACAAAAATAACGAAAGAAGCAGCCTTGCTCTATCACTCACAAGGCAAACCGGGGAAAATAGAAGTGGTCCCCACCAAACCTTATCAAACTCAACGAGATTTATCATTGGCTTATTCACCGGGAGTAGCAGAACCGTGTCTGGAAATCCAAAAGAATCCGGATACCGCATACGACTATACCGACAAAGGTAACTTGGTAGCCGTAATCTCTAACGGAACAGCTGTATTAGGTTTAGGAGATATAGGTGCCATGAGCGGAAAACCCGTAATGGAAGGAAAGGGACTGCTGTTTAAAATTTATGCCGGAATTGACGTATTCGATATTGAAGTAAATGAAAAAGACCCGGATAAATTTATCGAAGCGGTAAAAGCCATTGCTCCTACTTTCGGAGGTATCAATCTGGAAGACATCAAAGCTCCTGAATGCTTCAAAATAGAACAGAGACTGAAGGAAGAACTGGACATTCCGGTAATGCACGACGACCAGCACGGTACAGCCATCATCTCCAGTGCCGGATTGCTGAATGCGCTGGAAGTAGCCGGAAAGAAAATTGAAGAGGTAAAAATAGTAGTCAACGGTGCCGGTGCATCTGCCGTATCTTGCACTAAATTATATGTAGCTCTCGGTGCACGCCTGGAAAACATTGTCATGCTCGACAGTAAAGGGGTGATTTCTAAAGACCGTACAGACCTGAACGAACAGAAAAGATACTTTGCGACCGACCGTACTGACATCCACACACTGGCAGAAGCCATCAAGGGAGCCGATGTATTCCTCGGCCTTTCCAGAGGTAACGTGCTGAGTCAGGATATGGTACGCAGCATGGCTTCTCATCCTATCGTATTTGCTTTGGCCAACCCGACTCCGGAAATTTCATACGAAGATGCCATGGCTTCTCGCCCGGACGTATTGATGTCAACCGGACGTTCTGACTATCCGAACCAGATAAACAATGTCATCGGATTCCCTTATATCTTCCGTGGTGCACTTGATACGCGTGCCACTGCCATCAACGAAGAGATGAAGCTGGCTGCCGTACATGCCATTGCCGACCTGGCTAAGAAACCTGTACCCGACGTTGTCAACGAAGCTTATCATGTGAACAACCTGACTTTCGGACCTGAATACTTCATCCCGAAACCGGTCGACCCGCGTCTGATTACCGAAGTGTCCATGGCCGTAGCTAAGGCTGCCATGGAATCAGGTGTAGCCCGCAAACAGATTACCGACTGGGATGAATACAAGAATCACTTGAGAGAACTGATGGGACAGGAAAACAAGCTGACCCGCCAGTTGTATGAAACAGCTCGCCGCAACCCGCAACATGTGGTATTTGCCGAAGGTATTCATCCGAACATGCTGAAAGCTGCAGTAGAAGCCAAAGCTGAAGGTATCTGCCATCCGATTCTTTTGGGTAACGAAGAACGCATCGAAAAATTAGCCAAGGAACTTGACCTGAGCCTGGAGGGCATTGAAATTGTCAACCTGCGCCACGACCGTGAATCAGAACGTCGCGAACGTTATGCACGCATCCTCTGCGAAAAACGTGCCCGCGAAGGAGCCAACTTCCAGGAAGCAAACGACAAGATGTTCGAACGCAACTACTTTGGTATGATGATGGTGGAAACCGGCGAAGCAGATGCCTTTGTAACCGGATTGTACACCAAGTACTCCAACACGATCAAGGTTGCCAAGGAAGTTATCGGTATCCAACCGGGATACAAACATTTCGGTACCATGCATATTCTGAACTCCAAGAAAGGAACTTATTTCATTGCCGATACATTGATTAACCGTCATCCGGACACCGATACCTTGATAGACATTGCCAAACTGTCGGCCAAGGCTGTACGTTTCTTCAACCAGGAACCGGTAATGGCCATGCTGTCTTACTCCAACTTCGGTTCCGATGCAGAAGGAAGTCCGGCAAAGGTACACGAAGCCATCAACCAGCTGCATCAGGAATACCCGGATTTGGCTATTGACGGTGAAATGCAAGTGAAATTCGCCTTGAACAATGCCCTTCGCGATGAGAAATATCCTTTCACACGCTTAAAAGGAAAAGAAGTAAACACATTGGTATTCCCTAACCTGAGTTCAGCCAATGCAACCTACCAACTCATCCAAAGCATGAGTGAAACTGAAGTAATCGGCCCGATTCAGATGGGATTGAACAAACCAATTCACTTCACCGACATTGAAAGCTCTGTACGCGATATTGTCAATATCACAGCTATCGCCTGCATTGATGCCATTGTCGACAAGAAGAAAAAAGCACAATAAACATTACTGATTTATTTCACCCTACACGGAGGAGCAGCTGCAAGCCAAACATTCACCCTTGCCACCGTTCCTCCGTGTATTATTTTTCTAAAAGCCATGAGAAAACCACTCAATCATACACAATGTGTCGTACTTACTTTATGCTGGGCCGCACTTTGCTTTTTAGTACTCACCTCTACTCCCAAAATTGACGGTCCGCTTGTCATTATGATTCTCATATCAGGAGCTTTGGTGTTTATCCCTGTAATTAAATCTCTTAAAAGCAGAAACAAATAAACACGAATAAATAGATAAAAAGGGATTTTTGACGCTTTTTTCTCACTTTTCTTGATTTATTGTTGCATAAATAAATTTTTATCTATATTTTTGGCACATCAAACAAGAAGAAACATATTACTGTGATTTTTCAAAACCAATAAATAAGACAGATAATCTTTTTTAATTATGAATGCAGCTAAAGTTCTGGAAGATCTGAAAAGAAGATTCCCCAATGAACCTGAGTATCATCAGGCAGTAGAAGAAGTGTTAGGAACTATCGAAGAGGAATACAACAAACACCCTGAATTCGACAAAGTAAACTTGATTGAACGTCTGTGTATTCCAGATCGCGTATACCAGTTCCGCGTCACTTGGATGGACGACAAAGGTAACATCCAGACCAACATGGGTTACCGTGTACAACACAACAACGCTATCGGCCCGTACAAAGGCGGTATCCGTTTCCACAGCTCTGTAAACCTGGGAATTTTGAAGTTCCTGGCATTCGAACAGACCTTCAAGAACTCACTGACTACTCTTCCGATGGGTGGTGGTAAAGGTGGATCTGACTTCTCTCCACGCGGTAAGTCAAATGCAGAAGTAATGCGTTTCTGCCAGGCATTCATGCTGGAATTGTGGCGCCACATCGGTCCTGAAACTGACGTTCCTGCCGGTGATATAGGTGTAGGCGGCCGTGAAGTAGGTTACATGTTCGGTATGTACAAAAAACTGACTCGCGAATTCAGCGGTGTGTTGACTGGTAAAGGCCGTGAATTTGGTGGTTCACTTATCCGTCCGGAAGCTACAGGTTACGGTAACATCTATTTCTTGCTGGAAATGCTGAAAACTCGTAACATCGACATCAAGGGTAAGACTTGTCTGGTATCTGGTTCAGGAAACGTAGCACAGTATACTGTAGAAAAACTGATTCAGTTGGGTGCTAAAGTAGTTACCATGTCCGACTCTGACGGTTACATCTATGATCCGGACGGTATCGACCGCGAAAAACTGGATTACATCATGGAATTGAAGAACCTCTATCGCGGACGTATCCGTGAATATGCAGAAAAATACGGTTGCAAGTATGTAGCAGGTGCTCGTCCATGGAATGAAAAAGCAGACATCGCTCTTCCTTCTGCCACTCAGAATGAAATCAACGGTGACGATGCTAAAGCACTGGTAGCAAACGGCGTATTTGCTGTATCAGAAGGAGCCAACATGCCTTCTACTCCAGAAGCAATCCGTGTATTCCAGGATGCGAAGATTCTTTACGCTCCGGGTAAGGCAGCCAATGCAGGTGGTGTATCTGTATCAGGTCTGGAAATGACTCAGAACTCTATCAAGCTGAGCTGGAGTCAGGAAGAAGTAGACGAAAAACTGAAGAGCATCATGAAGAACATCCACGAAGCTTGCGTGAAATACGGTACAGAACCCGATGGTTATATCAACTATGTGAAGGGTGCTAACGTAGCCGGATTCATGAAAGTAGCTAACGCTATGATGGCTCAAGGCATCGTATAAAACTTTAATTCTTAATTTATAAATCCGGGTGGGACTTGAACTTTCAAGTTTCACCCGTTTTTGTTTTTAAAGAATGACTCCCAATAAAAAATACCTTTATCCAACAGTACCAAATCCATAATTTTTATCTTCAAGTCTTCATTATAAACCCACTTCATATAAGTAAACAATGCTCCGCTTGAAGCATCCTGTTCATACACAATTTTAGCCTTGTAAATCCAGTCACCCAAATTTCCATCGTTGTTATCTACAGGTAAATCGTACTCACCTCTCCCTTCTCATCGAACTCAGCTCCCCAAAGATTTATGGCATGCCCGCCTCCCTGAATAAAAATATCCAGTCCGACGGCCATTCCCTGCTTCCTTGCCAATTTGATGGCGTTATTAAACTCCTCCTTCGTCATATACCCGTTGCCATACTGCTTCACCAGCGAATTTCGACCGAACACCTCAAAAAAGAAGCCCGCATTTTCCTGTTCCGGCACATTCTGAGGATACATCACCCAGTTGCAGATTCCTGACAAGAATCAGTTTACACCCGATACGATATACCCCGACTGATTACCAAAACGGTTCTTGAATCCTTGATAAATCTCACTATGCTTTGAATCCGGATAAGCCGAAGGAATCGAGAAATCCGGGTTCAGACGACGTTTGTATTCCAGATAACGTTCCACATAATCACGGTTCGCATTCAGCCACCAATGCATCAGGTTCGAAGAAGAAGCCTCCCAGCACGTTCTTCCATCTCCCGTGGGACTGGTATCCCTGGCATCCAGTTTGTTACATCTATTACTAACAAATAAAGTAATACACTTGTTTACCATGGTATAGCTAAATTCAGCTACAATTCTTTTACAATACCCTTACTGACTAATCATCATAATCATATTCCAAGCTAAAATCATCCACCCACATAGTAGCCCCTGGAGCCCCTGTAAAATAGTCTCCATATTTGCTGGCAGAACAAACAATCAGCAAGGCTGTAGGTTTCCGATTCGTTGCCCTATACTCAAGTTCCACAGAGAAAGGAGTGTATTCATTTACATTTTCTCCACATGTCATCTCACCGTAAGCTATGATATGCGAATCGTTCTTATCAAAATACTTTCCTGTTCCCTTGTCATCCGTCTGCACTTCCACCGCAGTTTTTTCACCACTATTAGGATTTTCCTGAAGTTCCCAATCACCTAAAGCTACCCATACGATACAAGTATCCGGTTGATTCTTTAATGAAGCATATTTATCAATAGCTTCCGTAATCAAAGCAGTCTGATATTTAAAATAACCTTTTAAACGAGTCGGATAGGAAGTAAAACTTCTTCCAAAACCTAAAACGCCATTAGTTCCCTTTGTCTCCTTATATTCACCAATAAATAGATTTCCAGCAGCAAATTTTACTACAATTTTCTGAGATTTCAATACAGCAGCCAACTTCCCTGTACTACCAGGACGAATGTCTTCTGTAGATAATGTAATATTATCTTTCTCGCTTAACGTAGTACTTCCATGGTTTCCAGTATCCCAGAATCGAGTCCCGTCCTGTGCCCATGGACAAATCACCTTCTCTTCCTGATGCCAGTCTTCAAATCCCATATTAGGTACAGATCCTGTCTCCGTGGTAGAGAAAGTTACCACATCTCCGACCTGATTGCCAGAGTAAGCGCGACATTCATAAGTAGTATTCGCCTTCAAATGGGGAACACGAGCTGTAAATTTACCTCCATCCATGGTCACATACTTCTGATCTACGCGTGTCCAGTCTTCACTTCCATCTTCACGAATATCAAAGCCACATTCCGTATCGGCCACACCAGCACCATATAACCATGCCACATTAACCCATCCATCAGCAGATTCTGTAACCACATCCTTATCACTTTTGTAAACGCGGAGAGTCCAAGTCTCATCCACAAAATCACTAAAAGTCACATGTACAGATGCCTGGGCAAAATCACGATAAAATGTCCATTGAACCTCCGGAGTTCCACTCACTCCGTCATTCAAAGCTCCTTCTGGTCCCAATTTTAAATCAGACAAAACAATATCCTTTAAATCAGCACTCTTTCGAATTGAAGCAGTAGCTAAATGATTTTTCACATCAAACTCCGAATTTCCAAGCTGCCCATCAATTATCATGCGACGTGCTATAGGCTGATTTCCAATTATCTCCCATTTATAATCCTGATAAAGGGATAAAGTAACCTCATAAGGCTGGCTTAAATCTATCTCTGTACCGGCTGTCAAAGTAGAAGAAGCCTTTTCTGTATAAGTAAAAGTTTTCAACATCACCTTTTTAGGGTTTACCGTTTCCTGCAAAGTAACCGTCACAGTACTTTCACTTTCCGAAATGATCGCACTTCCCGACTGTCCCTCAACTTCTATACCTGTAATAGAAAGAGGTACCTTAGCAAAAGGTATATCATTTTTGATGCAACAGCTTAGAGTACCAGCCAGCATTATACTAATAGCAATTCTATATAATGTATTCCACATAACTACATACAAAAGGTTATACCAATATTAATATTAAAAAGATTAATCTTAAAATTAGCGCCACTACTATTCCTTTTTCCAACCTCTCCTGACTCATCCCGTTGTTTCTCCCAACGATACTTAAATCCGGCAACTCCAAAGGACATTTCCGCACACACATTTTTAGTAATATAAACAGCTACTCCCGGATTAATCCCCAGATGTATCTCATTCACATCTGTCTCCGTATGAGTCATACTATCTCCTTCTCCATCTGAAAAGTTCGATGTTCCCCGCTTATAAGTCAAAGCTGTTTCATTAAACAATCCGAATATTCCATTTTCATCCAATCCCACATAAGAGCGATTAAAAACCCCAAAGGAATACATATCTTCCGTATAATGCATATTGCCTATATTAAAGCTCAAATCATCTCCCAGATTCAAATCTATATTACCCAAATCACCCACAATATGGCTGTAACCAAACTTAGCTCCCACCACCACATTGTCTTTCAGTGCATATCCCACAAACGGATGAATTGACTTCATTGTAAACGTAGCATCCATATCACCCAAAATAGCATACAACATGCTGCTATTATCACTGTCCAAGTTCACGTACGAGAAGGTTAATCCTCCAATCCATTTCCCTTTAGGAACAAAACGATAGTTCAAGATTCCACGATCATAACGACCAATCGCTTTCATCTTTATCAGATTGTTCGATTCTACAGTTATCGGTTTTTTCTTAGGTTTCTCAACATATACCGTATCATGTATCACAATCGTATCACGCACTTGAGACAAACTTTTCTGCACACCTATTCCCAAGCACAAGAAAAGGAATAATATTATCTTTCTCATTCTGTTACAAATAAAAGGCTATACCTAAGCCAATAGAAAATAAGTTAATACGAAAATTTGCAGAACTGGAAGAACGATCTGCAGTACAAATCTGGTCTTTTTTCTGATGTACTTTGCCAAAATCCACCCCTAGAACTCCCACACTCACTTCTACAGCCGTATAGTTATTTACAAAAGCAACAATACCCGGAGAAACACCAATACCCAAATCAGTAGAAGTGGAATAGGTTCCACTCACTTCCTGCCCTGATTTAGTCACAAGTTTTGACTGACTACCTCCAAATTTCAACTGTGTTTCTGCAAACAATGCAAATCGTTTGCTACTTCCCAAATTGATGTAATTTCGCATGATAGCCATTACAGTGTATGAATGCGTCAGTTCATACGTATCGTTCAAATTAATTGAAAGATCATCTCCCAAATCAAAATTCAGATTATCAAATTTGGTCAAAGTACGTCCATAAGAAAAACGTCCTCCCATAGCTAAGTTATCTTTCAAACCATAAACAACCAACGGACTTACTTTAAAAGAATATCCATCGGAATTGAACTTATCAATAATTAAAAACTGATAGTTTTCTTCCGTATGCTCTGAATACGATACAGAACTACCGACAATCCATTGTCCTTTAGGCACAAATACGTTATCGGCTATCTTTTTCTTTCCTTCTTGTGCCTGAACAGATAATGTCAGACACAAGATACTTAAAAGGAATATAATCTTCTTCACTTATCTCAAATTTTCAGGTAATTTACTTTCTTCATATATCAGCTCCAAATCATCGAGCCACATCACGCTACCGGTGCTTCCTTGGAAATAGTCTCCAAATTGACTAGCGGCAGCAACCAGCATAATCCGGTTTGGAATTCTTTCCATACTCTTATATTCAAAAGGTATAATGAATTCATGCATACCCTCACCTTCTGTAGAAGCCTCCCATATCTTATCTCCATAAGCCACTACATTAGCTCCATTTTTATCAAAGAACTTACTTTCTTTTGTCTTTATCACAAACGACCAGCGAGTTCCGTTGAACTCTTCTCCTTCGCCATCTGTCAAAGCTACATAAATGATACCTTTATCCTGAGTACCATTCGCTATTTTGTCTCCTCCTTTATCTACATTGCCACTTATGTAGCGTATATATCCTCGTAAAGCTAAAGGACGAGAAGCAAACGGACGCCCTAATCCCAAGACACCGTGTCCGGTAAGCCCATCCATCTGAGTATCAAGATATTGTCCGATAAATATATTACCTGCTGCAAACTGTCCTATTCCCAACATACTTGCATAAATAGACGATAATTTAGCAGAGTAATTACCACTGTGTCTCACCGTAGCATCAGGTGTCGTCACATTATGGCTAACCTTCTGAGAACCATGATTTCCTGAATCCCAAAACATAGTTTCACCCGATCCATATATTAATTTAGGAACATCTCCCGACCAATTTTCAAAACCACTGTTCGGCAATACAGAGGCTTCCTCTGTAGTTACCTCACAAACAATATTTGAAATTTTTGTATCCTCCAAAATACGATATTCATAAGTAGTTCCCGGAGTAAGTCCTTTCAACACATCCGACTTGATTGTCTGTCCAGAAAGAACAGCCGGAATATTCTGACTCCAAGCTTCTTCTCCCTTCTTACGATACTGGAAGCTATATACAGTTTCTGCCTCCGAAGTATGTCCTTCAATCACCTCTCCATAAAAGACGGTTCGGTCTGCCCAAGTTTCAAAACGAGGAATTTCAACGGCTTGTGCATTCATATCCGAAACCACAATCTGCCAGTCAAGTTCACATTGCTTTCCCTGTTCATCTGTCAGTACATATCCCAATGAATACACGGTTTCTTCTTTCAGCAACTCATTCCAAGAACTCCCCCAATCCATGACAATCTGTCTTCCCTGAGCCTCTTCCGGAAATGTCAATGTAATCCCTTTCTGTTGCAAAGCTCCAACAGATTCTGATGAGAACAAATCAATCGCACCAGAAAATCCCAACTTTTCCAATAATGTTCCCACTACAGAAGCAGTCTTCAAGGCAGAAGAACCAGTCATAATCACCTTAGGTGAAACAGAAGAGTTCAAACTAAGAAACCAAGGAGAATCTGTGCTAATTTCCTCGTCTCCCGACATCACCCGAATTACCGGGCGACGATAAATCCCAATCTCTTCCTCCTGTTTATAAAGCGGAGTTTCATCCACTTTCAACGAAAAGAAGACTCCCCCTTCATCTGTCGGACGTTCAGGTTCCTCAGAACTGAGTTCATAATTTAACGTATATAAAGTAGAAGCCTTGGCCGACTCTATCTTATCCGTCTGAGTAATTTTTTTTCCAGTCTTTGTTGTAGCACTAAAGACACAAGTCAAATATTCTTTTCCAGAAGGCAGCATATAATATCCTACATACGAATCCTGTTCCTTCTCACTCCAACTATAATCTAAGGCACCATCGGTCGCATCAACCGACACTGTTACTGTACCTGAAGCCAAATACGTCTTCATATCCTCACTAAAATTCACCTTTACTAACGTATTGACAATATTACAATTCACCTTTACAGAAGTCGTCTGTCCGTCAAGCACAGAAAAAGTCTCTATCCCTTCATAAAATTTTTTATCGAACGACGCCGAGACTGAATCGCCGGCAACGACCCGTACCCGATAGTCGGCCCCAGCTGATAAATCTATTTTCTCTGGAACAGAACTCCAGGAAGAATATTTTCTTATCAACTTGTTGCCTTCATAAATACGAACTTTACAATCATTCTTCAAGGCTTCTATTTCTTCATTTCCAAGAGATGCTCTGGACACCACCTCTACGGCCTCCCCCACAGTAACCTGCAAGTTCAACGCTCCCTCTCCTTCACTCAGATAGCGATTTTCCTGGCGGCAGGCACAAAGCGAAGATATGATTCCAATTATTAAGAAAATTCTTTTCATCACCTTCCAAATTTTACTATGCATTACTACTGTCTATGGTCAGAGTAGCTTCCGCCTTCTCCCCATTCACATCTTCTACTGTCAATTTGAACTGATGCACTCCAGGGAATCCACCCAACAAGCCCACAAACTGCGTCACATCAAAAATCACCTTTTGCTGACCGATAACAGCATCTTTTATAGGCAAGCCCAAATTATTTAAGTTTTCTTCTGCTTCACCAGGCTCTGCCAAATCAAAAGGATTCTGAGGGAACATTTGTGCAATAACTCCGCTAAAATCCGCGTTATCAGAAGTGATTTCCACAAATACATGTGCTACTCCTTCTGGAGCCAGCAGGTCTACTACCACCTTCTGAGTTAAATCAGTGACAGGCTGACTCAAATCAAACCCTTCTCCCTCAATTGAAGGAAGTCCGAAGTCCAGAATCTCGTCTTCTCCAGGACGAACCGCCCCTTCAATAGTTACCGGTGTACAAGTCACATCCAGTTTTAAACCGTTCACTGAAGCATTTCCTCCCGTACCAGGATCTACAAACACAGCATCAATCAAATTATATGTAACAATCAATTCTGTACCCAATGCTACGTTTGTATATGATTTAGTCACATTCTCCGCAACTCCATCCACTGTACCAGAAAAAATCACATCCACTGTATTCATTTCTGCACAATGAAAGAATCCTGAACGAGTTTCATTTTTTCCATATTCCAAAGATTCCGCACCTATTTTAACCGTAACTTTCACATCATCACCCAACAAAGGTTTCAAGTTATCAGCATATTTTACAGTTACTTTCACATTATGAAGCGTACATGTCACCTCCCCCACATCTGTCAGGTTATCCTGCGTAATCTCAAACACTTTTGATTCTCCTTCACAATAAGCAGTGTCAAAAGCTGCACCTTCCGTCACAGGAGCATGTGCCACAATCTTATATTTACCTGTCTTCAATGTATACACTTCTGGCATTTCTGAGTATTTCCATGAACTCACAAGTTCCCCACCTTCGGTATACACTTCCACAATATAGTCATTTAACTCCGCAGCTACCCGCGATTCAGTTACCAACGGGTCTGTATTAGGCGTCAACAGCAAAGAAGACAAATTCAATTGTCCTTCTTGTTTTATTTCATAATTCACCTTTTCACTATGGCAAGCCGTTGCCAATAAAATAACGGCAAACAAGCTTAATAAGAAAGAAATCTGTTTCTTCATATAAGTTAGGTTTATTTTATTCATAAATTAATTTTACATTGTCCACTGTCAGAATACTACCTACATGACGTGAGTCACCGTAACCAGCATTAAACGCCCCTTTACTTCCTTGAATATCCTTCGTTCCCGGTGAAGTTGCATCTGTCGACATAAATACCAGTTCAATATAAGACGCTTTTGCTTTTTGCTCATAAGAGATACCAACTCGTCCTTGAGTGTATGTATCTATGGATTGCGTAATTCTAAGTTCTCCCTGTCCTATCAGATTCCGGTTTACATCATACAATTTCGCATACACTTTAGTTGTCTCTCCATTATAAGAATAAAACTTATAATAGAACTGTATCGCATCAGGACGAGAAGTAAAAGTATGGGTCATATTCTTTTCCTGTGTATCCCGGTTAAATGTACCAAGATACAAATACCCGGCCTGTCTGTACTTCGTATTATGACTTATTGCAGACCAGTTGTTCGCTCCATATCCCACAGTCGCTATTTCAGCAGCTACATTTCCCTCATAGGCACCTGTTGACAGGGAGGTTCCTCCATGATTATTCCAATGCCAGGTAGCCGTATGCATTTCACTTGCATTAGTAGGCATTGTGCCAGGATAAGCACAATAATACCAAGAAGCGACGCCACTCTGTTGCTGAGTCGTCATATCATTAAAAGTACTCCACCATTTATCCTCCGAAGAACCACCAGACAGATAATATGAATAAATATGTTCTCCACCAGACATAAAGATTGTTTGATACCATACTTCTTGCACTGACCACTGTTCAAAGTCAGAATTAGGTATTTGCAACTCCTCTTCCGTCACGATGTCCACAGAATTAGAATACTCCTTCCCTTTTACGGCACGTAACTTCACTGAGGCCCCCGACTCCAGCCCCTTCGCCGTCAGGCCATAGCTGCCATTAACCTCAGTTGTCACATCCATCCAGGAACCGCCCTGCTGTTTCTGTAGTTTTATATCAGCCAATTCAGTTTCATTATATACATGAAAAACAGCTTTCTTAGCCCACACATCTCCTGAACTATCCACCAGAATACCCATGCTTACAGGCAGTTTATCAGTTTCTTTAGTATAGCTCAAATAAGAAGCAGAAATCTTGAACGGATCCATAAATTTCACCGTTTCAGGTGCCTTCAGATACACCGTATAAATCTTCAAGCCACCTTCTGACGATAATTCTTCCGCACGTATAAATTCTAACGCTTCCTTGTTTCCTTCCATCAACTGAAAATGTACATTTGCCGGATCTCCATCTTTAAATGATACATTTACCTGACATGTATTCCCATAAAAAGGAGCCTCCGTTGAAGTAGCCGCCACAGCAAACTCACATCCTTGAGGAGTCACAGTCAGCACCAGCGGAGTATCTGAAACCTTGCCATACACATCTGTAGCCTCCAGTTTAAATATATGATTGCCACCTGTAGGTAAGTTCTTTATCAATTTAGTAAAATTCACCTGAGCCATTTGGTCACGATTACCCTCCAATCCTTTGGTTTCCAATCCCATCTCCGTTAAAATTGAGGCATATTTTCCGGGTGCAGCCAAGTCCACTACATCGGGCCATCCTTTTCCCGACAGAAAACCCGACGTGGTAGTCAGACGGCAAGACTGGATACCCGCAACCGCATTCACATAAGCAGTAACTTGCTCTTTCGGTTCTGCCCCCTCGATTGATTGAAAAGGAACACTCTCAGTAAAACCATTTGCCTTAAAATAAGGTGCAGGAGAATTCAAGGCCGCATCCGATACATCGAATCGAACCTCTTCTCCGGCCACATCATCAGAAAAAGACACGGTCATGGTTGCCGACCCTGCCTCCACATCCAATGTCAGCAAATAAATATGACGAGCTTTTGCCTCAAACACTTTAACCTGATAAACATTTTCAGTTGACTGACCAGATTTTTTCACTTTTACTTTAGCAGTCAACTCTCCAGGAGAAAAATAGGCAGCCCGTGTTTCATCTTTTACATATTCCACCTCATTACCTAATGAAGTAGCCATTACGGCAGAGTAATCAGAGAAATAGTTTTTAAACTCATCGGTATAATTAACTTTCACTTGAGCATTGCCCAAATAACAAGTCACCTCTACTGGAGTCGTTTCATTTTTCTTTATAACAAACTCCTGATTTCCTTCAAAATAAGGTAATTCAAATCCTTCCTTTGACACATCTCCGTACCAAGCTTTTACTTGATAAGTACCTACGCGTAATTCAGGCATTTCTTCCTCACTCATGTCTTTGTAAGAACTCCATCCACACACTTGTTCTCCCAAAGAAGAAATACTAACTGAAAAATCATTTACGTCAGGCAGGACCAATGCTTCCTCTTTCCCTGTTTCTTGATCTGCACGTGATTTGTCATTCAGACCTATCACTTCACTAGTAGCATTCAGACTCATTGTAAAAGTACCCATTTCACCGCTCCTTGTCGCATCCTCTTTCGAACACGACACAAAAATCAAGGATAATAAGCTGTAAATGAGTATTACTTTCTTTTTCAAATTCATTGCAGCAAACATCAAATATATCAGTTTCTTTAAACTTAGATGGAAAACTATTTTTCCGTGTGCAAAATAACACCAATTCAAAAATTCTCACAAGGTCTATTTATTTTATTTTTGGCTGATTTTTAAAGCCAGCAAAAGGAAATTGTCCAAATAGCCTTGATAATTAACTAAAAAGTAGCACTTTTACAACCCATCAATGGTCTATTTTTAAAATATACCATTACTTCTTTTATCACACCTTTTCATATTTTTAAATTACCACCTACAGAAGCAGTTTATTTTTTCCCTATCTTTGGGCAACTTGAAACAAACAAGAAACCAAAAACCGCAACCACGCACCTTTTTTATGAAACACAAAATTCTTGCACAATTTACAGGCATCTTTACATTTCTGATTCTAAGCATTTGTAATGTTCACGCACAATTTTCCGTGAAAGGTATACTTGTCGACTCACTGACACATGAAAGCGAACCCTATGCCACCATACGCATTACGCTCGACAAATCGCCGGAGAAACCGGTCAGAATGAATGTGACCGATGCGAAAGGAAAATTTCAGGAGAAGTTACCACAAACCGGAAATTATACCCTGCAAATCACTTCGGTAGGAAAACGTACAGTAGTCCGCCGTTTTACCATCACCAATAACCAGCGGGTGGCCGACCTGGGCACACTTTATACCTGCGATGATACCCAAATGCTGAAAGGCGTGGAAGTAGTAGCCCAGAAACCCCTTGTAAAAGCGGAAATTGACAAAATTTCTTACAGCATAGAAGATGATCCTGACTCCAAAACCAATACCACCCTCGAAATGCTGCGAAAGGTACCGCTCGTCACCGTCGATGGAGAGGACAACATACAAGTCAACGGCTCCAGCAATTTCAAGGTACATGTAAACGGAAAGCCCAATACGCTGATGAGCAACAACCCGAAGGAGGTGCTCCGCAGCCTGCCAGCCAACTCCGTCAAGTCCATCGAAGTGATAACGGAACCGGGAGCCCAATATGACGCAGAAGGTATCGGAGGTATCCTGAACATCATTACGACCGATGCCAAGATGCAGGGATACAATGTTACGCTCGGAACCAATATCAATAACATGGGACTGTCGGGATATGGCTACGGAACAGTGCAGGTAGGAAAGCTTACCCTCACCGGAAATTACTCATATAACCATCAGAACCAGCCCCGCAGCCTTTCTGACAGCGAACGTGAAGATTTCACGTCTACCGACTACCGTCACCTGCTGACACAAGGTTCTTCCAAGAGTACAGGGAATTTCCAGTTCGGCAACATTGAAGGAAGTTATGAGATAGACACCCTGAACCTGATTACGTTTTCAGCCAATGTTTTTGGAGGGAAATTTGACACACACGGCGATTCGCGTACCATCATGAGCGACAATGACTGGAAAGAACGCTACAGTTACCAGACTCTCAATCGGTCAATCAGTCAGTTTGGAAACATCGGTATCAATGCTGACTACCAGCATTCTTTCAAGAAGAAAGGAGAATACCTCACGTTGTCCTACAAGTTCAACAACTCGCCGAACAACAATGAAGCCGATACCGACTATGACGAAATGAAAGACGTCCCCTTCAACCTGCTTCACCAGTATTTCGACAACGATGCGCATACGGCAGAGCATACGGCACAGATTGATTATGTCAATCCGCTGAATGAGAAGCACTACATAGACGCCGGTATGAAATACATTTTCCGTGAAAATTACAGTGACAGTCGGTATTTTCTGGAAAACACCCAAGGCGAGATGGAAGCCAGCCAGGACCTTTCAAGCAAATACCAGCAGGGACAGCACATCCTGGCAGCATACGCTGACTATCAGTTGAAATGGAAGAAATTCGGAGCAAAAGCTGGTGTGCGCTACGAACATACGTTCATGGACGTAGAATATGACTATATACCCGAACGCAATTTCAAAACCGGATTCGATGACGTGGTTCCTACCCTGAATCTGTCTTATATGTTAGGTACAAGCGCTACCCTGCGTGCCAACTACAACATGCGTATCAACCGTCCGGGAATATGGTACCTGAATCCTTTCCGCGATACCAGCAACCCGACTTCCATCAGCTACGGTAATCCGGACCTGGACACAGAAAAGGCACACATTCTTGGAATGACCTTCAATACCTTCAGTGCCAAGTTCAGCCTGAATGCCAACCTTACTTATACGTTTACCAACAACGGTATTGAGCGCTACTCCTTCATGAACAATGGGGTACAGGAGAATACCTACGGCAATGTAGGCAAGAGCCAGCGTACACGTCTGGCCTTATGGATGAACTGGAATCCGGGCAATACTACCCGCCTCTCACTCAATACCAGCGGAAGCTATTCTGACTACCAGAGTAAGGAGCTGAACTCACGCAACAGTGGATTTGCCGGTGAGGTGTTTGCCAACATACAGCAGACCATCCCCTGGGAGCTGCGTCTTAGCTTTTACGGTGGAGGAAGCACTCCTTACATATCCCTGCAAGGAAAAGGTTCTTCCTTCTACTATTACGGTGTCAACCTGAACCGTTCTTTCCTGAAAGACAAACGGCTGAATATTTCGCTTTTTGCCAGCAATATCTTCCAGAAGTACAACTCCTATAGCAATGAGGTATGGACAGACACGTTCCGCTCATGGTCAAAAAACAGTTATCCCTCACGCAGATACGGCATCAGCATCAGCTGGCGGTTCGGCGAATTGAAAACCCAGGTGAAAAAGACACAGCGTAGCATTACAAATGATGACGTAAAGGCAGGCGGAGACAACAAGAGTGGTGGAAGCATGCAATAAATAAAAAACAGAATAAAATGGAAAAAGAATTACCTAAAATAGATCTGCCCGAAGAATGGCTGGTAGGCACCGGCATCAGTAAAGAGCTGTTAGGGCTGTACAGAAACTATCCGGTGCGCCTGAAATGCGAGATTTTCGTACTTTGTACTTCCGGAGAAGTGGAAGCCTCGGTCAATCTCAACAAGATAACGGTAGAGCCCAACGACTTTATCGTACTTACCCCAGGAAGTATCTTTCAGATAAACGACATCAAGGGAGACCTGAACATCTACTTCGGAGGATTCTCTTCTCAGTTTATGGAACACAATCTTCAGTCGCATTCTTTTCTGGATACGATGTACATCACACTGGGGCGTCCCGTTATCAATCTAAAGCCGGAAGGTGCCAAAATGATGGAGGAGTACATGCAGCTGCTTATCAAGATGTATGAATTCCTTCCGGAGAAAATCAGACCGGAAATTGCGACCAATCTGTATGCCGACATACATAAAGGTATATCCATCCTCTATCGGAACAAGACCGACGAAGTACATCCGTTGTCAAAAAGTGAACTGATTTGCCGTAACTTTGCCCAGCTGGTCATGCAACATTACAATCAGACACGAAACGTAGCCTGGTATGCTGAAAAGCTACAGATTACGCATGCCCATCTTTGCACTACCGTGAAGCAGATTACTGGAAAAACCTGTGTAGACATCATTTCGTCCATGGTCATCATGGATGCCAAATCGCAATTGAAGTCTTCCCAGCTTTCCATTCAGAACATTTCCGACTCACTGAATTTTGCCAATGTATCGTTCTTCGGAAAATACTTCAAACGCTATGTAGGAATGAGCCCGCTTGAATATCGGAACAACGGATAAAGCACTAATAAACAAACGATTATAAATTATAAGAGATTTTCGTTCAAAATACCTGAAAAAACGCACTTACGTTTAAAGGAAAACGCCAAAGCGTTTGAATTAAAACGCACTTGTGTTTTAGGTAAAACGCACTTGCGTTTCAATCAAAACGTACTTGCGTTTTAGAGCAAACGCACTTGCGTTTTTTAGCGTCCTGAAAAAGCCCATGAAAAGATATTGTTTTTTACTCATTTTCAGCCTGATAGAGATTACCATACAAGCCGCTTCGAATATCCGGATTACTCCCGTGCCTTCCCTGCCCCAGCTTCCGGTCAGTGCCATACACCGCATTTTTCAGGACAGCGAAGGACTGATGTGGTATGGCACAGTGAACGGTCTTTGCTGCGACGACGGATACCAGATTAATGTCATCCGTTCCGACATCAATACCCCGGGACTGCTGAATGACAACACCATCCAGTCCATTGCCGAAGATGAAAGGGGAAGAATCTGGTTTGGAACCGACCATGGAGCCTACATGCTGGACAAAACCAGCAGACAGGTTACACCGTTGGACGCTGAACGGCTACAGGCAAGTTTTATCTACAGCATACGAAAGACATCCGACGGGGCTATGTGGATAGCTACGGGGCATAAACTGCTGAGATACAACACTGAGGGGAAATTACAGAAAACCTACCTGCTATACGACTATGAAGGAAAACCCTCATGGATGGCCGGTTTCTGCGAAAGCCGGCAGAAACAGATTCTGATTACCGTAGGAAGGGAAGGTATCTATCGCTACGATAAAAAGACAGACACTTTTACCCGTTATGCCAATCCGCCTTCAGGACGAAACCTGACTTGCATCGTTCAGGACCGTACCCGTAATTATTTCTGGGTAGGCACCAGTTCCGACGGTCTGTTGCTCTTCGACCCTTCCGCACCCAAAGATTCCATTTATACCTACTCTCCACTTCCCGTAAACCCTATGGGAGAAACAGAAGGAGACATCTTATACCTGGAGCAGGATAACCGCGAAGGAATTCTCTGGATGACTACCAGAAGTTCTCTGATAGCCATGCGCTACGATGAAGCCCGACGCTGCTTGCGCCAGACGGATTTTCGTCTGCCGGCTGAATATGGAAACATGCTGAATGAAATTTACCAGGACAAAGACGGAAACCTCTGGGTAGCCTCTTTTGACGGAAAAAGTTTCATTATCCATTTCACGGAAAACGCTCCGGAGGAATTTTCCCTGCCGGCTCTGCCACAGCGGGTCCGCTTTCAGCCGGCCATCATGGCCCTCTGCGATGCAGGAGAAGGCAAGATGTGGATATCACAGGAACGAACAGGACTCGGGCTGTACGACCTGTCCAACCATACAGTCAGTCTCTACCACGACTTCTCCACGCTGAAAACGCTTTCTCTCGGCTCCATCAAGCAAATGACCGAAGCCCGGAGGGAAGGAAATGTATGGGTGATACCTGAAGGGTGCAACCTTATCTATGAACTCGGACGGGAAGGTATGCAAATGAAGCACTTCCGTACCCTGAGCCTTCCGGAAAAGGCCCAAAGACATTTTACCCAGACTTACGAGGACCGTAACGGCACACTTTGGGCAGGTACCAACAACGGGCTGTTTGCTTTTTCTCTGCACAATAACCAATGGCATACGGTCTGCGATACATTAGGACTGGTAAGTGCCATCAAGGAAGACAAGCGGGGAAATCTATGGATTGGAACACTGAATAAAGGGCTTTATCAGTTGTCTCCCAAGGGAGAATGCCGAAAGATTCTTTCTCCTCTCTCTATCACCTGCCTGAGTGTGCAGGAAGACAGCCTCATCTGGATGGGCACGCAGGAAGGGGGAGTCTATGCCTTGAATGTGCAGACAAAAAAACTGACGGATCATACCCGGCTATGCGAGTTGAACGGAAATATTGTCAACCAGCTGGAGTTTGACGTATACAGCCATTTGTGGATAGACACCAACCAGAAACTGATTGAGTATAATCCGAAAAACCACTCGTTTTCCACCTACCTTACCACCGACAATTCCATGCTGCTCCGCCGGTTCATCCCTACAGCCATCTGCAAGGGACACGACGGACGGATTTATTTCGGTGGCATTCCGGGCATCTGTGCAGTAACTCCATCCGACCGCCTTGACCAGCCCAGCAAGGATATTCCGACGTTTATCACCGGACTGTACGTCATGGGCAAACCCATAGCGAACGGAAATTCTCTGACACTCCAGCCGGACGAATATGATCTGGACATTCATTTTTCATCTCTTGACTATCTGAATGCCTGCAAAATACGTTATGCTTATCGTCTGGCCGGACTGGATAAGGAATGGAACTACACCACCGTAGGACAACATACCGTCAGCTACAAACACCTGCCTCACGGAAACTACGTATTCGAGGTGAAGGCGACCGACGGGTATGGAATATGGAGTGAGAAAGTCACGCGACTTCACATTGAGCGTCTGCCTGCCTTCTACCAGACGGGGTGGGCCATCGCCTTCTATATATTGGTAGTGATCGCCGGAATCTTTGTCGGACTTCGTTTCTACCTCCGCCGGATGAAGCTGAAAAATGAAGAACTGTATGCCGACAGCGCGGAATTGATGAAAATGCGTTCCTACCTGGATGAAAAGCCTGTTCCGCAAACTGAAGTCCGTATTTCGGAAATGGAATCTGCCAAACTGGATGAAATTCTGTTAGGAAATATCCTGAAAGCGGTAGAAGATAATTTGAGTGAAGCCGAATTCGACGTGCAGCATCTGGCAGAAAAAGTCAACATGTCACGCTCCACACTAACCCGCAAGCTCAAGGCCATTACGGGGCTTACTCCATTAGAGTACATCCGTCGCGTGAAGATGCAACATGCCTGCCGCATGTTGAAAGATCCTCATACCACCGTGAACGAAGTGGCCCTGGCATTAGGCTATTACAACCGAAAATATTTTACTTCCTGCTTCAAGGAAGAGTACGGAATGACCCCCAGCGAGTTTCAGAAACAGCAGGAAAAAGGGGATACATCTGAATCAAAAGAGGGGTAAAAATGAATCAGCCCCCTCTCTGAAGCATTTCATACCGTTCTTTGGCGCATTCTGTTCTCCTGCTCTACAAAGAATCTCTTTACATTTGAACCATCAACCTTTGTATTCAGATTTAACGAAAAACAAACTTGTTCAACATGAAAAAAGAGATTTTATTTCTTGCTGTACTGGCCACTTGTTTGTCTTCCTTCGGTCAGACTTTTGAAAAAACCGCTCAGGGAGGAAAGTTCCAGACTGCACAGCCCACATTGAACGGGGAAGTGATTTTCTACTCTCCTTCTATTGTGCGCATCGTAAAGTATCCTTCGGCTGAAATGCCCGAAAAGAAAAGTTATCCGGTCATCAAGACTCCGGAAAAGGTAGAAATCTCCTACAAACAGAATGGAAACACGGTATGCATGACCTCCGGAAAAATGACAGTGACACTCGACGTGGTTACCGGAAAGGTGACTTACACCGACCAGAAAGGAGAAACACTGTTAAAGGAAAAAGTGGAAGGTACCAATTTCATTCCGCGCAAGGACGTAAACCGTGACACATTTACCGTCAGCCAGGCATTCAGCCTTGAACCGGAAGAAGCTATCTACGGATTAGGACAACGCCAGAGCGGAGCCATGAACCACCGCAACCAGCAAATTCACCTGTCAAACGGCAATACCAATATCTGTATCCCCTATTTCACATCTGAAAAAGGATATGGCGTGTACTGGGATAATCCAGGTATCTCTGACTTCAGCGATACGCCGTATGCAACTTCCTTCTCTTCACAGGTAGGACTTTGCTCCGATTATTATTTCTTATACGAAGACGGCACACAGGATGGTGTAATCGCCTGCATCCGCGACCTGACCGGAAAGGCTACCATGTTCCCGCTCTGGACCATGGGCTACTGGCAGTGCCGCGAACGCTACAAGAGTCCGGACGAACTGTGCGGCGTACTCGACAAATACCGCAAACTTCAGATTCCGCTGGATGGTATCGTACAGGACTGGCAGTACTGGGGATGTGACTCCAACTGGAATGCCATGAAATTCGTGAATCCACGCTACATCAACAAGATGGACGACAAGGAAGCACTTCGCTACCTTCCGAATGGAGAAGACAAGAATGCACGCTATCCGAAACCTCGCTTCAAAAGCCCGGAAGAAATGGTGGAATACGTACATAAGAACAATGCGCACCTGATGATTTCCGTATGGGCCAGCTTCGGACCATGGACCGACCAGTTCAAGGAACTGGACAAGATGGGAGCCTTGCTGAAATTTGAGACATGGCCTCCGAAATCGGGTGCACATCCTTACGACCCGTTCAACAAAGATGCCCGCGACCTGTACTGGCGTTACCTCAGTCACCTGCATAAAATGAACATTGATGCCTGGTGGACCGACTCTACAGAACCCGACCATCTGAACCCGAAAGAAAGCGACTTCGACCTGATGACAGCCGATGGGTCTTTCCGCTCCGTACACAATGCGTTCCCGCTGGACCACAACCGGGGTATCTATGAACACCAGCGTGCCGTATCGGACGATAAACGTGTGTTCCAGATGACCCGTTCCGGTTACCTGGGTCAGCAGCACTACGGTGCCCTGAGCTGGAGCGGCGACGTGGTATCAAGCTGGGATGTACTCCGTCAGCAGATTCCGGCCGGACTGAACTACACACTTTGCGGTATCCCGTTCTGGAACACGGACTTAGGAGGTTTCTTCGGATGGGAATACAACAATGACTGCACTAACGTAGCTTATCAGGAACTGCATGTACGCTGGTTCCAGTGGGGATGCTTCATGCCATTGATGCGTAACCACTGTTCTTCACCGATGATGAATGAAATTGACCTCTTTGGCAAGGAAGGTGACTGGGCTTATGATGCACAGAAACGTATTATCGAACTTCGCTACCGTCTCTTACCTTATATATATAGTTTAGATGGAGCCGTAGTACAGGAAGACGGTACCATGATGCGTCCGTTGGTAATGGACTTTGCCAACGACCGTAAGGCTATCCTGCTGGACGATGAATACATGTTCGGTAAAAACATTCTGGTATGCCCGGTAACAGAACCGCTTTACACCAAGAAAATAGAAGGCAACAAGGGAGTTACTACCGTGCCCGACGTAGCGAAAGCTTCTGCTCCGGTAAAAGTCTACCTGCCTAAAGGTACTCAATGGATTGACTTCTGGACTAACGAAACGGTAGCAGGCGATCAGGAAATCCAGCGCGAATGTCCGGTTGACATCCTGCCACTTTACATCAAAGCAGGAAGTATCCTTCCGCTTGGTCCGAAAGTACAGTACGCTACTGAAAAGAAATGGGATAACCTGGACATCTGTGTTTACCCGGGAGCCAATGGCGAATTCGTGCTCTACGAAGACGAGTTTGATAACTATAACTACGAAAAGGGTATGTTCTCCACCATCAAGTTCAGCTGGGACGACGCCTCACGCACACTGACCATCAGCGACCGCAATGGTGAATTCCCGAAGATGCTGAAACGCCGCAACTTCCGCATCACGCTGATGCAGCCTGGCAAGCAATCAGCAGAAACCATCATGGTTAAAGCTGACAAGAAAGTAGCTTATTCAGGTAAGAAGCTGGTAGTGAAACTGTAAGCAAAACCATCAGCCAATAGCACCCTAAATGAAACGCCCTTATCTCCAGTGCGCAACTGGAAATAAGGGCGTTTCATTTAGTGCCTTCATTCTTGATAAGAATTATTCCTGCTTTTTCATCCAGACCACAGAAGTACAAAGCTGTGCAATCGTTTCCCGATGGCTGATCAAAAGAAGTGTTTTACCGTGCAACTGGTCCGACAGACGTGCCAGAAGCAGCTTTTCCGTCTCGCTATCCAATGAAGAAGTCGGCTCATCCAACAGCAAGATACTTCCCGGACGTAGCAAGCCCCGTGCAATGGCAATACGCTGCGCCTGCCCTTCGCTAAGCCCCGAACCACGCTCTCCGCATAACGTATCCATCCCTTCCGGCAAATCAAATACAAAATCCGCCACCGCCAGATAAAGTGCCTCTTTCAGCTCCTCCTCCGTGGCATGAGGATTTCCCATCCGCAAATTATCCCGAATGGTACCGCTTACCAGCGTATTCCCCTGAGGCACGTAGGAAAGATTGCAGCGTGTAAGCGGTGAAGCTACCACCTCCTGCTGCCCGTTATAAAATACAATATCTCCTCTATCAGGGCGCAACAAAGCCAGAATCAGCCTGATTAGCGTACTTTTCCCGACTCCTGTTTCTCCCACAATAGCCGTCAGACTACCCGGCTTGAAATCATACGTAAAATCAGACAGCACAGCCTTGCTCCCCTCCGGATAAGTATAGCTCACTCCGTGCATACGGATACCCAGGTTTCCCTCCAGACGAACTGACTCTCCCCGTTCCTCCAAAGGCAAGTCAGTCAGTTCTATCAAACGTTCCGCCGAAGTAAGTACCCGGATAGCAGCCGGAATCTGCCGGCTCAAGTCCACCATCGGACGTTGTATCTGCGATACCAGCTGCAAGAATGCCGCCATCATTCCGAATGTTACCGTACCCTCACGCAAACCGAATACGCCCCATAAAAAGGCAACGGCATAGCCAGTCATGAAACCGACCTGCACCATCGAGCGGGAAAACACCGAAAAATCAGTACGCTGCTTCACCTTATCCTGCAGTACAGATTGCACCGCATCCAGCTTATGCACAGACTGGCTGGTATATTCCAAGGTACGAAGCAGGATACGATGCTGCAAATTCTCCTGCAAATGACTTTGTATCTCACTGTCCGTCGTACGTATCTCGCGCGACAGACGGCGCATTTTTCGTATATATCCTTTACTGAACAACAATGCGACAGGCATGATAAAAACCAGCACAATGGTCAGACGCATATCCAGATAAGAAAGGAAATACAAAGCACCCAGCAACTGGAAACACGTGATAAACACCGCAGGCAGCATCCGGCACAATGCATCGGTTATGGTCTGCACATCCTCCTCCAGACGATTCAGCATATCTCCGGTATGCAGCTGCTCCCTTCCCGACCAGCAGCTCTCCATCAAATGCACAAAAAGCTTGCGGTGCAATTCATTCCGTAACGCAATCTCCATGCGACTGGTCAGACAGCTACGGGCAGCAGACAATACCAGCTGCAGTACCAGACAACCCACCAACCATCCGATATATATGGCAAGATTATCTCCCGACACACCTGTGGCAATATCTATCAAGTGCTTACAGACAAACACAAAAAACAAAGAAGCCCCCACCTGCAACATCCCGGTCAAAGCATACACCATTATCGGTATCCGGAAGCCACAGGAAATATTCCAAAGCCACTTTATACACTTTCCTATCCTCATACAGACAAAAATACTATCTTTTTTTCATTCTCCTGTCCCTTCGCATCCACCATCTGCACACAAATAACAGGTAACGGCGTACAGGAAGCAGCTTACGCCAAAGTGCCGCCATAAACAGTTGCGAGGAAGAAGTGATGTCTATCACACGGCCGTCGCGTATAATCTTCACCACTACCCCTGCCACGTCTTCCCTGCGGCAGCATTCCATGGCATGGAGGTTTCCGTCCCCCATCAACATAATATGTTCTCCCTTTATTCTATACACCCGATGCAACACATAACGGTTGCCCGGCAAACAAGCCAGCACCACACTTCCCACGGCAAACACTTCCACCTTTTGCAGCACCACAGTGTCACGCTCCTCCATAATAAACGGTAACATACTGTTTCCTTTAGCCCGCAGCGTTACCGAATTCCCACTCTGAAGCATCTGGCTTACTTCTATAAAAAAAGCCTCATTATTAAGCAGTAATTTATCAGCCCCCATTCTATAGCAATCAACACAAAAAAATCCCCTTTCCAGGCTCTACCACACCGGAAAGGGGATACATAAAAATTAGTTAGCGCGTGTAATTACGGCACGGCTCAGACGAGGATCGTCATAGAACATATTGTCTACACCACCCTTATAGTCTATCTTGAGCTGTGATTCAGATACACCGTATTCATTTACCAGACAGTCATAAACTGCTTCCGCACGTTTCTTGCTCAGACGTTCATTGGTCTTCTTGCTACCCGTTCCAGCATCTGCGTAACCTGTAATGGTGTATACTGCATTCGGATCAGAAGCCTTGATAGCCTCAGCCAACAGACCCAGGTTCGCACGAGCTTCCTTCGACAGGTCAGCTCTTCCGATACGGAAGATGATCAAGTTAGAAGCAGCAGTCTTCTTCACTTCCTGTTTCGGATTACGGTTGCTTTCGTCGATGGCATTCCGCAAGCGTGCGTTTTCATCGTTTGCACGGTTCAACTGGTCACGCAAAGCATTGATTTCGCCTACATTAGTACGAACCACAGTCTTGCTCTTGTCCCATCCGCGACGTTTGAACTTGTAAGTCAAACCGACAGAGGCACTCAGCAGACCGTCAAACTTAGCTCCACCAATTTCTCCGTCAATGGCATCGTCCACCATGGAAGCACGTAAATCGATGAAAGCATCGAACGCGTCACACAAACGGAAGGAGTTCAACCAACCCGCACTCATCGTTACATCACCAGCGGTAGGAGCTTCCCATGTGCGCATGTAGCCCACACCACCATAGAAACTGCTGTTCCAGATACGGTTTTCCTTGTAACCGCAGAACAGGTTAGACAGATTGAACAATACATCGGCACGCAAGTTGTAATATTTGAACTTTGAATAATACATACCGCTTCCCCAGCCGGATACTTGTTCGCCAGTAGAGTGAGCTTCTCCCCAGCGAGTTGCACCTTTCAGAGAAAGGCCGTTGTACATCAAACGAACTCCGATTCCTGGAGTAAACCATTTACCTACAGCAATGTCCAGTGCAGGCGAGATACGTTTGCCAAAACCTATCTGCTTGTCGTGGTCACCAAACATCACCTGCGGTCCGGCCCCCACACTGAGAAACCAGTTATCCCAGAAGTGATTGGTTTCCACTTTGTACTTGTCATTACTGTACTCCACGGTTTCTGTAAAATCACCGTTTTGTATGGTCTGCTCCGACTGAGCCAGAGCAGGACCTGCAGCCGCCAAAGCCAAGGCTGCAAAGATTGTTTTTTTCATCATAACTTCCAAAATTTCATTATAATATCCAATTAAAAACTACCATTGGTAATCAATGCGTTCATCGTTTCCAGACGATTCTGATAGAACTTCACCATAGAATCTATAGCTTCATTCCATGTCATTTTCTCATCTCCACTGAAATCGATAACATATGGCGACAACTCTGCAGTTCGTCTGCCGTCAAGCAGCGGCCACATGGCATAGTTGTATGAATCAGACACACGGTTTTCCTCGGCAAATGCACGGATGGATGCCACCACCTGCTGCAATTTCGGATAGGAAACAAGCCATTGTGCTTTTACTGCCGCCTTGAATTCTTCATGCTGCAACAGTAATGGATACCACATATATGGTTTGTCGTCATGAGCCGGCTCTGTAACTCCCGTCCAACGTTCATCAAACGAATAGTTGCTGCAAAGCCATTTGCTCATAGAAGATGCGTCATAGCTTAACGATGCATAACTTCCACCAAACTCACGGCTTATTGAATTAATACCGTCAGGATTCGGGAAGGTCTGATAGTCAAAATCCCATACCGGACCGGCACAAAGCTTGCCATCCTTTCCGTCGATATACATATATACACTTTTCGGATGACGGTACTCTCCATTCATAGCCAGTTCATGAACAAACCACCAGTCTATAAGAGACGGAATATCCAGAATTGCGGCAGCAGCCGGATAATCGGCATCACCTTCAAACAAGCCCGGTTTCAGAGCCTTGTCCACTCCGTTTACCTTATCTTCTACATAAGAGCGGAAAGCGGAACCATCTTCCCAAGGCACATCATCCTTGAGCATACAAGGCAGATGCAGATTGGAAGTCAAGAAACGGCAATTCTCGTCATAATAGTCATCAAACTCCAGAAGGTAACCGCAATCCGCAGGAACCGCAGCCGGATTATCCTCTATTACGTCTTCGTAAGCATCGTTGATATTCAGTCTGTCACCGTCTATCTTGATTTGTTCGGCCAGCAGATAATTACCCACATGGATACCGTTATAAATCAGTTCCACATTTCTTCCATGCGGATTCCATGCCAGCTGTCCGCCATTATTCTCTTCCAGCTGATGAGCCATCTCAAACACCACGCGGTTACGTAGCATTGTTCGATCCATCCAGTTAGCTAACAATACCCAGCGTTTATGTTCAGGCATATCCAACATGGCAGCCTTTTTCACCATCTTGATGGCAAACGGTTTTTTCGGATAACTCTGACTGGAGTTTCCACGCAAGCGGAGTCCGCAAGCCTTGTTGTCCACATTCACCGTACCATCGGCATTATATACCGAGATATAGTCGTCTTCAGGCCAGTCGCTGTCCTTGCTACGAATCTGCAATCCGGTTTCGGCCCATGTCTTCCAAGTACCGCCAGCTATTGATGCCGACTGGTTCACTATGACTACAGGCAATCCTGTATTAGTAACCGTAACAGTATAGTCACGGCTCTCTGTACCGGAAGTCACAGTATAAGTCACCGGTTTGCTGAAGTTCTGCGCTGTCACACCACTCTTCTGTTCCACTCCGTTTACAGTCACCTTAACCCCTTCTGCCACATCAAAAGTCGGCACAAGGTTAAAGTCATACAGATACGGGATGCATCCGCTGATAGTGTTGTCCTCGCCAATATTCAGAACCTCTTCTGTCACGGGAGAAGTTGTAGTTGTCACGCCGTTAGTCAGCTCGCATGCCACGAGTTTGGTACCCAATATCTTGCCGGCATTGTTTGCTACCTCAAACTTAAACGAGCTTATTCCGGCACGCGGAGTAAGTCCGGTACCGTCCGTAATCTCAGTGTAATTCGCAAGCGTCAATGGCAAAGTATAGCAGGCATTAGCTGCAAAATCAATCTTTGCTGTACGGGTAAAGGTTGCTTCATATTTCTCTGAAAGAATGGTCACCTTGATTTCATCACCAGAACGGATAACGGGAGCACATGTGATATAACCCTTGTATTGGCTACCGTTCGTCAAAGCCGGTTTGTCAGTCCATACCATATCCATGACATTGGCATTTGCCGGAGCAGTGCCCCATACGACGTTCTTCGTAGAAGCGTCAAACGTAAATTCACCACCTGCCTGACGACCATCGGGCAAAGTCAGTGTAATACGTTCCAGACGATCACCCTCCAAAGCTGTACCCGTAGCATTGATTTCAAATTCCAGCAATGAGAACAGATGTTCGAAATCAAAGACATACGCACCGTCTTCAGACTGTGAATTCTGCGGAACGCCTACTTTGTAGTCTCCCTGCAAACTGCCGGTTGACATATCAAAATACTGAACCAAAGGTAGGTTTCCTTTCAGCGAAGTATAGTCTGCTCCTGCATTTTCCTTACTATACGGATAATAGGCATACAGCGGAGCACTGGAAGAAAGATAACCGACAAATTGTCCCTCTGCCGAAGCTACTGTATTACGGTTTACGAACAGTACATTCTTGGATCTTTCTCCATATACACCAATGCTATCAGCCGGAGACCAATAAATACTCACATCCGAAGTTCCGTCAGAACCAATGCAGGTACGCGTCTGAGATTTCTCTGCCATGCGCCCTACAATGGTAGTATTACCCATCACCTCTGTATCAGATAGAAAATCTTCCGTGCAGCCGCAGAAAAAAATCATTGCGGCTGCCGGAAGTAAAAATTTCTTTATCTTATTCATGCTTATTATGCATTAGTCCCATACGTTTCCTTCTTTGGAATATGAGGTATCAGAAGATGTCCTGGTAGTAGTTGTACCAGTTTTTAGAGGGAACATGAAGTTATTCATCATAATCAATCCCGGAAGACGTATACCCTGTACAGCATAACTTCTATTACTAGCATCAACTGTTGCTACACCCGCAAAGTTCATCAATACGATTCCCAAAGGCTGACGCAAGCCACCAACTAGAGAAGAATATTCTGTAACAGCTTCACCATTGAACAGTTCGGCAAACAGGCAGGTATTACCGCCGTTACCTAAATCATTACCTGCAGTCACCAACCACTTTTTACCTAAATAATTACTAGATGCTTCTGGGCGCTCCGCAGACGAACTTACACCTACATAGTCCGATTCATCTAATGGGAAATTAGCGTAATCATATATAGGTCCTCCGCTCTCACCATCAACCGAACTCCAACGATAACGCGTACCAAAAGCCCAATAGTCTTCACATACATATGCATCATAATTCAAGTATCCGGTACTTGATGCATTTTTAGTAACACAGAATCCAGACAAATCATTGATATAAAGATGTTGTCCTCCTCGAGCAATTTCACGATTCAGTTTTTTCATCAAATTCCTCTTCGTCTCAATCAAATTAAAGCTTGTCCCATCCAACTTATTCTCACGGGTAATAAAATAAGGCACGAGACCAATGCCTTCGCCCTTATATACATAAGGAGTTTCACCAGAAGTTATCTCCGGATTATTACACTGCTGCAGATTCTGAATACGTACAGTTGCACCACTACTATACGGTGCAGACACAATACTGGTATTCTGTACACTGGTTGAAAAATTATTTATATAATTCACAGGGGCACTTCCCTCTGGTCTATTACTTGTCTGAAGATTTATAATAACGGCTACTTTACCCCGCACATCCTCCATGGTAGTGTTCTCATCAAGAGTAGTCAGTATCCTGCTATTAGAGTTATTCCAACTATCCAACGCATCCATTACCACAGACAACCATTCAGAAACAGTATAACCATCATTCACATAATTAAGAAAGACAACAGCACATTCACTTGCAGTTGCATTGTCTGGATTCACTTTATCTCTCAATGTATTCAACACTGCTTCCAATGTGATTTCCGGACTGACATTTGCACCACCGGCATATACAACCGGAGTACGACGGTCAATATTCAGATGTACATCAAAGACACGGATACCCTCATCAAACTGCGTGGTAGTATTTACAATAGCATTAATTCCCAAAGGTGGCAAAGCTTGATAAAATCTGGAAATACCAGTTTGCGGATCGTAATTGGCATCCACTCTGTAGGCAAATGAGTTCTTGCTGCCAGGTAGAGACAACTGTGTGAAGAGTGCGTTATCTGGAATCTGACTCATCCAGTTGTTTGGCTGTTGTCCGCCTAGTTTCGGAGTCTTGATACGGGTAATAAGACCGGCTCTTAATACGCCATCACCCCCAGAAGTACTGGTTCTTGATATAGTTTTACTATATACTACTCCACCTTCTGTCAGTACAGAAACTACTAAATCTCCCTCGCTAATGTCTCTCGGCAACAGGAAGAATTTCACATTCAGTTGCTGGCCTTGTTCGAGTCTCACCGGATTATTATCTACTATGGTCTGAACCGTAGCTATGGAAGCTGCAGTATGACTCTGGTCCGTTGCATCAAAATTATAACTGTCGTCAGCCAAATCATACGAGAATGTACCCACGATATTCTTACCGGATTTGCTTCTTACAGAAACAGAAACGATATTCATAAATTCCACATCATCTTCTTTCGGCCCATTAATAAGCACATCAAGCACTGTCACAATCGGAGTAAATGTCAAAGCGACGTTCTTATCGGTTCCAGGGGTCCACGTTCCTTTTCCAGCCATCATACAGAAGCTCATATCCGGAGTGATAATCTTAAATTTACCATTAGGATCTTCGTTTCCATCATTATTATAAGTCAACAATTTACCTCCCTCCTGTCCGGTTGGAATAGTAGCCTTTACTGTAGTACCGGTCTGAAGTCCTTCATCAATCTTACCCAATGAATAGAAAGCATAGAAATTATGAGGGTTTCCTGTATCTCCCCAACGCACACCGGTTTCACCGTTCTTCACAAGAAATCCCGTAGAAGAACCGGAAGAAGCATCAGTTGCTTCTACCGTATAGTCGGCAGTTCTGAATCCCTCAGCTCCTTCAGGACAATACACACGCACCTGGTCAATACCATATTGCCATTTGATATTTAATAATTGATAGTTATCAAAAGTAGAACCAGCGGGAACATCATAGATAGTCCTACTTTCAGGGTTTACATCAGTGAAACCACCAGGAGCAGCTCCAAACTCAATTTCGTCACCGCTTACAGGTAATACTACCGGTTTATTATCCAAATCATCAGAACAGCCAGCTAACAACAGAGCAAATAATGCTCCATTCGTTATATATTTAAGATATTTCATATTGTCTTATTTTTTGTTACACATATTAGTCCCAGCTATCAGCAGAAAAATCAAACGTCTCGTCCACATTATGATCTTCAATTGTCAAGCTTTCCGTATTCTCTTTTTCTTCAAACACCGAGGCCTTCATAAACCCCTGCTCCAGCTCTACCTCCAGACAGGTGGTTTGCGGAGCTTCATACTCTTTTTGTTCTTGATTCTTCATAAAATCCTCACTTTCTTTTTAGATTTAAAAAATTAACTTTGGTCTCCCTAAATAAGACCCTTACTAAACTCTCATTTTGTTTTTTCATACGCATTTATTTTAAAAAAACGTTTTCTTTTTCTTAGTTCTATAACCATAACCGTAACCATACCCGTAACTATAACCATAGCCATGACGTTCCGGATTGGCACCGTTCAATACCAGTGCCATGTTCTTCAGTTTCTTTTCCTGATAAAGTTTCTCTATATCTGGTAACTGACGACGGTCGAGCTTGCCTGCACGTACCACAAAAATGGTCAGGTCGGCTATACGGTTTGCAATCGTAGCATCGGCAATCAAACCCACCGGCACATTGTCGGCAATGATGTAATCATAACGGGTACGCAGTTCATTCATCAATTCATCCAAACGATTGTCCATTAACAATTCAGCCGGATTGGGTGCCAGAATTCCTGCCGGAATCAGGTCAAACCCTTCCTGATGCTGTATGATATCATCCACCTTCACCGTATTGTCCGACAGATAATTGGTAACACCTACATGATAATGCCCGAAATGACGGCTTAATGTACCCTTACGAATATCCAAATCGACCATGACTACCCGTTTTTTCATATAAGCCAGACTCATGGACAAGTTGCGTGCAATAAAGGTCTTTCCCGCTCCGATATTGAACGAAGTAAAGGTAATTACCTGCGCAGGCTTGTCTTTTTTGGAAAGGAAAGCCATGTTAGTACGTAAAATACGGAAGGCTTCCGACACAATGTCATCACCCTGCTCTTTCACTGCCATTACCTTCTTCCGGTGGTCTTTCATGGCTTCTTTATCCAATGGAATTTCTCCTAAATAAGGCACGGAAGTAACTCCTTCTATATCCTTCCGTCCGTGAACCCGTGTATCCATAAAGAGAATAGCCAGACAAACCGCTCCCGGCAAAGCGATTCCCACCAGCAATCCCAACAACAGGATACGGTTTCGGTTGGGAGAAATCGGGGCATTGCTTCCTTCCGCTCCGTCTATCACGCGGGCATTGTTATCGGCCATGGCCTGTGAAAGGGCATTCTCCTCACGTTTGTTCAGCAGGAACAGATAAAGGGCTTCCTTGATTTTCTGCTGACGTTCGATAGACAGCATCTGCCGTTCTTTTGTCGGAATAGCCGTCACACGGTCCTGGGCACGCATTTCACGGTTCTGTGCGTCATTGCGTTTCACATTCAGGCTGACAATCATATTGTCCACAGCACGAATAATACTTTGCTTCATGGCACGAAGCGAATTGTTGAGCTCCTGCACCACAGGGTTGTTCACACTACTGTCATCAATCAAGTGGTCACGCTTCAATTTTGCCGCATTATAAAGACTAATCTGATTTTCAATGTTCATATCGCTGATTCCCGTGTTAGAAGGTATCAGGTCGGTTTCCTTACTAGGGTCTGTCAGGTAGTCCTTAATAAAATTAGCCAGACGAAGCTGAGTTTCCAGTTCCATGGCATCGGCATTGTATTTCTGCGATTCAGTCATATACATACCTGCCGAGGAAGCAATGTCCACAATCTGATTCCGCTGCTTGAACGATTCCAGATTGGATTCCACATTTCCCAACTCACGTTCAATGATGATAAGACGCTCATTGATAAAGTTAGCGGTATTCACTGCCACCTGATTCTTTTCTTTGATGGCCTCTTCATTGTATACCGTAATCAATGTATTCAGCACATCTTCCGCACGGGCTGGTGAACTGTCTTTCAAAGCCAGAGTAAGGATGGAAGCTTCCTCTTCTTCCTGCTGAATGCCCAAGGCATTCTTATAATAATTCACCATCGATTCTACCGGAAGTTTCTGTACCCGTATAGGCGTATTCAGCCAGGAATCACGCAAGTAATTGGTTGCAGTTACCACCACATTCATCCCTTCGATGATTGCCACCGTATCATTCAACGCCACCTCATACGATGGTTTCGCTTCAATTCCCGAGAAATCAGAGAGGGTTACCGTCTTTGCATCTTTCAGGGTCATCGTAAAAGAGAAGCTTTGTTCGGGCAATGCATCCGGAAGGCTGACCAATACGGGCGATTCGTTGTACAACTCATTGTTGCGCAAACCGTCCTTTATCTGATAGCTCACATCGGCATGTACACGCTGCACCACCTCGCGCATCAGCTTCTTGGAACGGAACTGCAATATTTCATTGGCCACATTCACCTTGTTAATAAAATTATCGAAGCGGTCCAGACCGGAAGTACTGGCTTTGTTCGACGGATCTTTGATAATGACCGTAGCCGAACGAAAGTACACCAGCGGAGCACGGGCATAATTATACCACGCAATCCCACCGCAAATCAAAATGGAAAGTAAGAACCACTTCCATTGAGAAGCCAAATACATGAATAAATCCACTATATTCAGCCCTTGGTCATTCTTGTTAGAAGAATTGTTCGTCTGCATATCGTTTTGTAACTATTAGTTAGAATCATCCTTACTTGATTGCCCACAAGATTGAGCATACGGCCGTTACGACAGACAACAAAGTTGTAGCAACCTGCCATCCCCGGTCTTCCACATCCTTTTTCTTGTACTTAGGCTCTACATATACAATGTCATTCTGCTGAAGGTAGAAGCAGGGAGAATCAAATATGTCCTTGGTACGCAGGTCGTGCATAAAAATCTGACGTTCGCCCTCTATTTCACGAATTACAGCTACCCGGTCTACTTTGGCCTTGGAAGTCAAATCTCCCGCCTTGGCTATAGCTTCCAGCAATGTCACGCGATCCCCATCCACGGTATAGGTTCCATTACTTCCCACAGCTCCCAGCACCGTATATTTAAAATTTAAGAACTCAATGGAAACCAGCGGGTCTTTCATATATTCTCCCTCTTCAATTTTCTGCTTGATTAAGTCGCGCACTTCGCTTACTTTCATCCCTTCAATGTGCAACTTGCCCAAAATAGGGAAATCAATGTCACCGTTCACATCCACACGATAGCCTTTCTCGTTCACCTTGCTCGAAGCATCTGCAGTCACACTTCCATCCGTTCCTACACGGAATGTGCCATCGTAAATATTGAACGGAATGGCCAGCTCCGGATTTTTGCAGCTGACAGTAATACTCAGACGGTCATCCCGATGCACCACTGCCTCATGCTTGGTTTCAATGGGATATTTCAGTCCCATTTCCATATCCTGCAAATACACGAAATTCTTGCGCGACGCACAGGAAGTCAACAGCAACACGGCAAGCAAGCTTGCCCATAAATAGACTGGTTTTTTCATACGTTTAGGTATAGTTAAGTTATTAGTAATTTATTTCTATTTGTCTGTTCGAAGTAACATGTTCCGACATAACAGGGCTGCCTCCCCATCGGGTCTGCATTCCAATACCCCCACAGGAACTTGTTCTACCATCCGAATCAACGTGTCATAAAGGCAAGCACGTAATTCCGCATCCTGATGAATGACACAGCATCCCGGAAAAAGTGTAATGAAAGCCTCCACCTCTTTCTGGCGAAAAAAACGATTTACAGGAGCCTGCTTCAAACGCACCATTCCACCTACCGGATAAGAGAGCGGCTTATAGCAAGGGGTCTTGCCACTCCACGGTGTGCCATAAGCATACACCTTTCCATCCACGATACGTAATGTCGGGTTATCGTCGTTCAGCAGCTCCGTTCCTTGTATATATTTCATCCACAGCGAAGAATGCGTGCTTTTTCCTGTTCCGCTCTTTCCCATAAATAAAAAAGCCTTGTTCTCACAAAAGACAGCCGAAGCATGAATGGATACAGCATCCCGGTAAAGAACTGCCTGCGAATAGGCAATACGAAGCAAGGAAGACAATGCATGCCCAGCCCGTTTATCTTCTTCGTGCAAAAACACGCTGACAACAGAAAAACATCTATCGGCTTGCATGACATGCAATGTTCCTCCCTGTTCTGCAGAAAGTGTGACACAATACCCTTCTGCTTCTTTATACAAACTAACGTAGCCCATATCGCTGAGCGTATTCTCGATTAATTCACCCGAAGGCATCGCAGCCTTATTTTCCACCGAAGTACACACCGTACACTTCAGCAAAGCTTTTTCCTGCCCCTCCTTCTTACCATAGAAGGGACGGAAAGAGGGTAATAAAGTATCAGCATCCCATCCATCCGGAAAACTGACACTCACTTCAAATCCTGCGATAGAAAACTGATGTTCTATTCTCATTTCAATTGTCCTTTCAACAAACTGGAAAATACCCAAAAACCTTCTTTGGGCGCATAACGAAATGCAAAACGAATATTACGCTGAAAAGCACATGCCGTCTGCCATTTGCCGGCCAAAAGCGATTGTGACTTCCGCTGATGTCCGGGAACATACAAGCCAAAATTTCCGCCCCTCCAGATAATATCAAGTAAAGGGGATGAATCTGAAGCGACCTCCTGATAAGGAAGATACGCCACTGGAAGTCCCAGATGTTCCACCAAAAATGCATGTAGCAACTGCTGCCATCTGTCCATTCCCAATTGTAATGTAATCTTTTTCATTTCTTCAGATTCCACCTCATCATGCAACTTATAGCAACTGCGGGCCATATCGCACAACTGACGCAATCCGATTCCCCATCCCAAAGCATGTTTTAAAATATGTAGGCTCTGAAGCAGGAGATTCAATACAGGAGAAGGAATCCTTACATCCAGTCCTCCTTCCAATCTCATGTGATTATATCCATATTGCTGTTCCAGCTCTTTTGCATAACGTTGTAAAAAAGGATTATGCAAATCCAGCAAGCACGTATGATGTTCCACTTCTACTCCCTTCCATGCGTAGGTCACACTCTGATCGGCTTGTACCTTTCCCCGCAAGCCACACTGACAGATAAGAGAAAAAGCTTTTTCAAACATCTGCCGGCTATCGAAATAAAAATCAATATCCCCACATTCGCGTAACAAAGGGTTCTCATATAACGAGGCAATTCCTTGCCCCTTCTGTAATACAGGCTGAACTCCGCTTTCGGTAAACCATTGCACCAATAATTCCAACGCCTTGTTCATCTGCATATTTTTACGCTCAATAGCATCTGTTTCTGCCATCCAGCGAACCAGTAATTCTTCTGCCGGTAAAAAATGTTCAGGCAAATGCTGTATTCCCTGAAAAACAATTCCGGTAACAGTCTGCTGCCTTGACAAAAGGTACAAGTTCTTCCACTCCCCTGCAGACATTGGAAAACAAGACAAATCTTCTATCCTGCTCTCCCATAACCCTGCTCTCAACAACACAAGTAATGCTTTCTGTACCTTCTTCATATCTTTTTCACAGTAAAACCTTTCCTAACCAATCAATCCAAAAGCCTGCCAGTCTGCCAACTGTTTCTCCAAATCACGGCGGGCCACCTCTGCATCGACTTTATATTCCTGACACAAACGTTCTGTCAGTTCATCCAAGGTGGTACACCCATCAGCTACACACTGCCATATCCATGCTGCCGTCTGATTCAAGCTATACACTTTACTCATATTTACATTACCTGCGCAGGCATCCACAATCATGTAGCGATTGCCAATCTTACGCAGTTGAATTCCTTTACGTATCTCTATCTTATTCATATCAAAGCTATTAGAATTTTTTACCCATAAAAATGGACATGGCCGTAAGCCATACGATTTTAATATCCATCCATAAAGAGCGGGTACGCATATATTCCAAATCCATTCTAAGACGTTCCAGCATTTTTTCCATCGTATCAGTGTAGCCGTTGTAAAGAGTCGCTTTAGAAAACAGTCCCGGACGCAAACGATACAATAACTCATAATCCGGATTGATGGCCTTAATCTTATCCACGAAATATTTCCGTTCCGGACGTGGGCCTACAAAACTCATTTCTCCTTTCAGCACATTCCATAGTTGCGGCAATTCATCCAGGTGATGCTCCCGAAGGAAACGTCCGATTCGGGTCAGTCTGCTGTCATTTTTCTGGCAAAGAGCCGGTTTTCCATCCGATTCCGAATCGACCGACATCGATCGAAACTTATACAAAATGAAAGGCTTTCCACCATACCCGATACGTTCCTGACTAAAAATCACTGGTCCCCCATCCTCATGCTTGATTAACCAGGAAATAAGTAAAAACACCGGCGAAAAAATAATCAAGGCTATCAAGCTTACAATTACATCAGCCACACGTTTCACTCTGCAAGCCGTAACCGACATCCCCGCACTCGGATAATAATAATGGTCATTTGCCACATAAGCCATCATGGCTTTGGACATGACATCTTCTTTGTTTACATTTTTCATAACTCCAAGTATATGGTTAAACATTTATCAATCATACATTCCTTCGTAAACATGTCACGATAACGTTTAGTCGCACCTTCCGAAAAATTCCGATAGACCTCCCCATTTTCCGTTACCGCTTCAATTGCCCGGGCTAAATCTTGCGCATTCCCCGGTTCCGCATTCATCCCCGATACACCTTCTTCATTCACCCAGGACACTCCTGACTGAGGTATTCTGGTAGCTACCACAGGCTTTCCGCACGACATTGCTTCTATCTGCACAATACCAAACGCTTCTGTTTTCTGCACACTGCTCATGCAAAACACATCGCAGGCTCCGTAGTAGGCAGGCAGTTCCTCGTCGCTGACTCTCCCTAATAGTTTTACCTTTTCCTGCAAATTCAAGGAAACAATTTCCTTCTGCAGCTCTTCCTTCAAAGCCCCGGATCCCCCAATCAGCACCACAAAATCATCTTTCAAATATTTGGCAGCCTCCACTAAAAAACAGTACCCTTTATAGGCTACCAGACGACCAAGTGAAAACACGATTTTCTTGCCCGGATACTCACTTCTGAGGGCCTTCACCGCTTCCGGTACAGGCCGCATCGGTTCTACTCCGATAGGCAGACAGACCGTCTTATGCTGCACGTGTTGTAAAAAAGGCGATTCTGCCAAATAGACGGGAGAAGTTCCCACAATCACATCAGCACGCTTCAACAGCCATTGCTGCAAAGGATAATACAGCTTCAGCAACAACTTTTGCTTTTGAATGTCACTGTGCCAATGAAGCACTACTTTTCCTTTATATCCAGAAAGGAACAAGGCCAAACAAGCCATAGGGTCAGGATGATGTACATGAATTATATCATACTTTCCACAAATTTTACGCAAAGTGAAAATCATGGAAGGCGAAATCATCGTTGCACAAGCTTTTACCCAAGTATGGGTGCAAATCAGCTGTGCATGCTCATTCAGCAAGATAATCCGGTCCTCCCCTTCCTCTGCTGCACACAGCATGTGACATCCGATTCCCCTTTCGGACAGTCCTTTCATTAAATCAAATGCAACTTTCTCAACTCCTCCACGTATGGGATAGAATTTTCCTAGTTGCAATACTTTCAGATTTTCCACATTCATAGACTTCAATTTATTCCCCGGAAATACCACTTCCAACACATTTGTCGGCCGGCATTCACTTTCACCATTTCAGGGTATCCGAGTATGTTTTCGAGTTAATTTAGAATAATAGATATGCACCTTCAATCAGCACATCCCAATATTTAGCAGCCTCACTCTCGAAGCCTTCAGAAAGATTCATAGCAAATAATTTACGCGATTAACCACGTTTCGTCAGTTCGTCGTACAAACGGATATAGTCAGAATAACGATCTTCTTTTTTAAAATGCATCAATGCATATTCCCGACACCGGCTTTGATAATAAGACTTACCCCGCTGCCGTATCATTCGTGCTGCTTCCAGCAACTCCTTATAATTACCCTGCTCCACAATGAAGCCAGTCTCATCCGTCACAGCTTCTACACTTCCTCCTGTCCGGTAAGTTACCACCGGAGTACCGCAAGCTATCGCCTCCATATTGACCGTAGGATAATTATCCTGCCAAGTAGGGTTAATAAACGCGTCGGCTATGGAGTACAGTCCGGCCAACTGCTGTATATTTTCCGTCCGGGCTATACCAATAATATTTTCAGGCAGTCTCTTTCTTTCCTCCGGTTTAATACCTACCAGCACAATCAGTTCTTCTTTCTTCAGAAGAGCAGCCATCTGAATGAAATCATCCAGCCCTTTTTCCCGGCTCCAGATACTGGCTACCCCCAGCAACACATGCTTATCGCCCAGCCCATATTTCTCCCTTACTTCCTGTGCATCATACACACGAAACACCTCCGTATTGATACCATTATGAATCACCCGGAAATTATATCCGCAGAAAAAAGACTTCTGCATCTCCGACTTTATCCAGTTGGATACCGGTACAATCACCAGTTTGTCTTGAGGCATGGAAGTAAAAGCCTCCTTCTTATCAAGATAGTTCTGCCGACTACGGTCTACCCACAAACTTGCCGGGAATTCCTTACGCTGAGGACACTCTCCGCACCCACTTTGCCAACGGTTACAGTTCACATAAGAATAATAATAACAATGTCCCGTATAAAGCCAGCAGTCGTGTACAGTCCACACTACCGGAATATTGCATTTTGACAAATACTCAAACAAAATCCGGTAATTCAGGAAATAGCCATGAATGTTGTGTATATGAATCACATCCGGCTGAATCCGTTCAATCTGTCGGATAAATTGCCGGGTAGCCAATGAAGAAGCCAGTCCATGACGGTCAAATAAACGCGTTTCCAGCCCATGCCATGCTACACTCCATTTGCTACCTACCGGCACCAGCTTTGAACTACAAGGCTTTATGCCATCACGTCCACGGCTGTAAGCAATATAACTCTGCCAGCCGTTCTGCATAGCCAGTTCTCCAATTTCCTGCATGATGCGCCCCGTAGAAGTAGAGACACGCAGCACCGGATTTATCTGAAGCAATGTTTTCATTTTGCAGTTATTGAAGTAAACAAGCGAATCCATTGTGCCATGACCGCCTCTTCTGAATAAGTGTCCACCACTTTTCGAGCATTCTGCGACAACATTTTCCGATAAGCCTCATCCGCCATCATTACCATCATGGCATAGGCCAACGCCTGAATATCTCCATTCGGAACCAACAAACCGTTTATTCCAGGCTGAATAATATCTTTTGGGCCACATTTACAATCAAATGAAATCACTGGAACCCCACACGACATAGCTTCTACCAAAACCATTCCAAATCCCTCATAATTAGAACTCATCACTAATAAAGAACTATGCACATATTCATTTAAAATTGCATTTGTTGGTGGATTTATCTTAACTGTATTCTGCAATCCTTGTTTATCAATCATTTGTTGCAGCATTTCCCGCCATTCTCCCTGGCCAAAAATATCCAGTTTCCAATCTGAAAATCGTCCTGTATGTTGTACTAACTTCCAAGCTTGAATTAAACGATCAAAACCTTTTTGGTAGTCCAGACGTCCCACCGCAATGACCCTCTTGTTTTTTACCTCCGAGTAGTTTTTGCTCACATGTATGGCCGCATTGGGAATCACTTCGATGTTTGGTAAACCTCCCCAATATCCTTTATCCTCATTAGTCAACACCACAAACTTATCAAAGCGACGTACAATTCGTTCATCCTGACGTGTCCGCCAGCGGTCAATAAGCCCTATAATCCCCTTTCTTCCATATTGTATACGAAAAAACTTATTGAAGTGTAACTCCAGCACTTTCTTACTTCCATCTTTTATATCAGGAATAAATGAGGATTCAGAAGGATAAAGCGACACCACAATGTCCGGTTTCTCTTTCAGGAGCAATGCCGTCAGTTTCCGTTTATGCTCCTTTCTTTTACAGAGATAGCTGGTTATCTTTTTCCATATACCTTTATCGTTGTCGTCCGAATAGTTGATTTCCAGATCCGTCATGCGTACTTTCTCTGGGAAAGGATAAAAAGAAGGACGTTGGTGCTGGTCGGTAGTCACCACGGAGACTTCCCATTCAGGCAATGCAGAAAGATATGTCACCTTATTTAAAAGTACACGTTCCATCCCGCCTGGGTTGTATGTAGAGTGAGTACAATAAATAATCTTCATAGTGTTCTAATTATCTCTCAATCTTTTCTATAAGGGAACTTACTTTCCTTTTCATCTTATTGAAGAATATTTAAACATAACGTCAAAAGGTCAGACAAGAAATAAAACTAAGAATATCCTAAATCTGTATTCATACAAAACATAATCCGTTAGTTTCTATAAATTACCTACTCGCCATGTATTCGTCAACGGAAACTCACGTTTTTCAATCATTCAGGAATATCAAACCTTCCTACAAGACATTAGTAGAGTTCGTTCTATATTTATTTCAATATAATTGAAAAAGCATCAAATCCGAAGCTCAATAACAGTTCTTCCCGTCACATTGTCTACTATTCCACACATATTACGTTCGAAAAGGCTTACAGATTAATCATCTATTAGATATTTTTGTGAGAGACCTATCTTATCAACATTAGTAGTTTCCATTACGAGGTGTACTGCTAAGAATAATGCAAACACACAAAATATATCAGTAGAAACTTTTATCCATCCAATAAAATTACACACTAAAATCAGGAAAAACATATCCTTATATTTAGGAAAATAGCTACCACAAACACAGGCTACCTGATAAAAGTATATCATAAAAATCAATGTACCTATAACTCCAAAATAAAAAATAAACCGCATATATCCCACATCTGTTCCCATATAATAACCACCTTTGGGTTGCGGACCTATGTAATAAGGATCATTATTGGGATCGCCACAATATCCGTCACCGATTATCCAAGTCCTCGTATTTTCTGGTTTTATGTTTTTCAGCATCCATATTAAACTATTGTTCGATGAAACTTCCCATTGCCCTTTCTCATATAAACTAAAAAAACCTTCAAAACCAAAATGCATGCTATTACGAAAACTGGAGTTTGCCTGATACAAGACTATAACTCCTAATATCAATGCCCCCATTAACAATAAGAACTTTTTCCATATTCGTTTTATAATATCTTTTTGCGAAAATTTAAAGATTGAAGCTATAATCAGATAAGCTAAACTTATAAATACACCAAAAACAGTCGAACGGGAAATCATATTACCAATCAAAGCGATAATAAAAAAAGCAGCAATATACAATAATGAATATTTTTTCTCTTCTTTCTCAGAAAGGTGTGTCACCATGTAAATAATAATAGACAAAACTGCCATAAAACGTAATCCTGCAATATCCAAACCGGCTCCAATCCCATACAAACGTCCTTTCGTCATTTCCTTACTACCAGTAAGGAAAATAGAATTTACTAAATTTTCAATGGAAGGAACCTGACTAATAACAAATGCCAATACACATTGAGCCACACACATTGCAATCAAATAGTTCGCAACCAAATTTACTGATACAGTTCCATGAACGGCCTTAATAGCACTAACAGCTACATAAGCCGCACATACCCATACAAGCATTGATATAAAATATCCTGTAAAAGAATTGTCATTCGTATCATTATAGGTTATAGATACAAAACTGATAAAAGATACTGCCGCTGCCCAAATACCAACCCACAGGAATCCTGAATCCAAAACCGAACGTCTCTGCCGAGCAAAATTAATCAATAACATAACTAATCCCAATGGAGCCATAGCTGTTTTTAATGTTAATCCAGGAAACCATACTAATTCTATTGGGAAAATAGCAAAACTGGTCAATATCATAGCTAAAGCTATACCTAAGAACCTAAACATATTATTTATAAATTACACCGTAAACAAACTTTATAATTACCCAATAATAGAGTCTTACAATCCACCATTGTTTTTTCCATGCAAACCATTCCAACATGCGAGAACGAAATGAGATATAAGTATTTTGACAAATAAACTCATTTGCATCTGGATATAACTCTGACCACTGTGTGTATTGTTGACTATTGGTTCCCATTATTAAAAGTGGAAATTTAGTTTCCAACTTAAAAAAAGCAATCTCTTTATCTAAAGAAGCACCCAAACGCTGACGCAATGTCATTTCTACACGCGCTACATTATACTGTAAATCTTTCAAATGTCTTTCTGAATGATTCTGTGTATAGGCTCCGGAATTAGTCTTGACATAATGATAAAATGCTTTAGGTACATAATGAATCTTCTTTGCAAATACAAAAGGAAGTATCATTGTCATGTCTTCACCCATACTAAATCCTGCAGGAAATGTAATCGCATTCTTTTGATATAGTTCCCTCTTTACCAATTTATTCCATACATTAAATTTCATAGCTCCGCCCAACATAGCCTTAACAGCTTCAAGAGGAGTATTATAGTTTGGTTGTTTCATATAACGTTCATTTTGCCCAAACGTTAGAAACCAGTCACACCAAACAATATCTGCATTATTTTTTAAAGCCTCATTGTATAAAGTTTCCAACATGTCCGGCTCTACATAATCATCACTGTCACAATGAAAGATATATTCACCTTCAGATACTTCCAAACCAGTATTTCTAGCAGCAGGTAAGCCTTGATTATCTTTATGATGTAATATTTTTACATATTTTTTTCGCTCTGGATAAGCAACAAGTACCTCTTGTAAAATCGACAAACTTTGATCTGGTGTTGCATCATCTACAAAAATATACTCAACGTCTTGTAACGTCTGCTTCATTAAAGAAGTCACACAACGTGCTATAAACCGCTCTACTTTATAAATAGGTACAATTACAGAAACTTTCATAAACACTCAAAACTATAATGCAATCCACGTCTTACAACAAATTGGCGTACTGTCCCATTCATCACAACATTGTGGATTAAACCATACCTTAGGACATATAACAATACTATCCTCATTCTTATTGAGGAACGCTCCCCACCAACTATAAGTACTGTTGGAAATAATATTGTGATGGCAACAGCCCATCAGTTGCATATCAAAATGACTTCCCCATCCCACACATGGATTCCCTTCCACTAATGTATAATCAAAAAATGAGAAGTTTTCATTTACCCATTCAGGAGAATCCGTAAAAACATAAAATTTAGGCGACCTTACCCTTTCTTTCAAATATTCCACTGCATTTTTATAATACTCTATACTGCAAGTATTCTGGTACAACACTCTTTTTGTATAGTCTTTTCCCTTCCTTACATGAATACCAACAGAATACTTATTATTCAGCATTTCATTCATCAGGCGAAAATTCTCTCCACCACTAAAAGGATGAAAAGCAAAAGCCTTTAAAATCTCATCTCTGACACTTTCCACCATATCCGCATTTTGGAACACCCCCATCATATATTGACCGTTTTCACGGGGAAGGTCCACAGTAAATGCCGTTGGCATTTCCAAGACTTGCGTAGTCCAAGGTAAATATCGTCTGCGAATCTTAGATAAAGCATAGGCCCCTCCGCCTTTTATCAGCACTTTTAGTTTGGAAGCCTGTTCAATTTTTGCATTGGGAAATATATGTTCCCAATCTACATTTTCGTGAGGCAGTTTACTTTTCCGATAAAAATCAACTGTTACTTGCCATCCTCTTTTTTTCAGATACAAATAATAGCTATACTGAAACATCCTATTTGCCAAGCCACATGCCATATTTACAATAGCTTCCATATCAAAATATTCACTTTCCTGTTATTGTATAAAAGAACTTAATGACCAGTAAATAATGTAACTTTACCAACCAAAATAGTCGTTTGGATGCACACCATTCTACTAATTTTACCCGAAGACTGACATTTCTGCGAAAGATACATTGATTCGCTTCAGGAAAACTTTCATACCATAACTTGTAACTTTTTATTTTGTCACTAAAAGCCAAAAAGAACCATTTAAGATTCAATTTGAAACAATTAGTCTCATAGGTATATGTATCACCAAACTTTTTTGATATAAAATCAGCCGTACGCTGAACATTATATTTTAAATCATTTATACTTCTATCATCAGAATATTTTTTGGTTAACGCCATAGGGTTCGTTGTTACATAATGATACCCACCATAATGAACAAAAGCTACTTTCGAAGCACATGCCAACAACATTATCATTGTCATATCTTCTCCCATTGCATGGCCTGCTGGAAAAGTTATATCATTATTATCATACAAATCTTTCCGAACTAACTTGTTCCACACATTATATACCATATCTCCACACAGCACACCACGTAAGGCCTGATCTTTATTTTTATATTCTCTTTGTTTTTTATATTGGCTATCATTTGTCGATGCTATAAAATAATCACACCATACATAATCAGCATCCTGTTCTTCTGCCGTGTCATAAAGCACCTTCAATGTGTCTGGCTCCATAAAATCGTCACTATCGCAATGAAAAATATATTTTCCTGTGGCAACTTTTAATCCCGTGTTTCTTGCTGCAGGCAATCCTTGGTTTTCTTCATGAGTCAGAATCTTAACTTGTGACAGTTTCTCTGGAAAATTTTCAAGAGCTTCTTTTAAAATCCTTATACTATTATCTGGTGTCGCATCATTCACGAAAATATATTCAACTTCATCCAGCGTCTGCTGCATAAGAGTTACCACACAATGTGCAATAAAATGTTCTACATTATAAATTGGAGTAATTACTGAAACTTTCTTCATATAATTATAATATAGAAAGCCAAATGGTAATGGCTTTATCAACCGTAAATTTATTATTATATTTTTGAATAGCTGCTCGTCCCATTCTTTTCCGTTTATGTTGATCTGCTATCATTTTCATTATTGCAGCAGACAGAGCATTTACATTTCCATTTTCGACCAATAATCCATCAATGCCATCATCAATTATTTCACGTGGACCATTTGGACAATCAAAACTAACAACAGGCACACCAAAACTCATAGCTTCGATAACAACCAATCCAAAAGGCTCAGCCCTACTGCTTAACACGAATATGGATGATTTTTTATATTCTACATCCATATTCGTTGTAGGTCCGACTAAATATATCACATCTTCTAAATTGTACTTTTTAACTTTTTGCATCAAATCACATGTACATCCTCCACCAACTATACGTAAAGACCAATTTGGATAATAATTTTTAACTTCTTTCCAAGCTTCAATAAGTAAATCAAATCCTTTTATTACTTCTATGCGACCTGCAGCCAAGACTATTTTACTTTCAAGAGAAGCTCTATTCCCTTCCTTATTTATACAAGTAAAATTGGGTATAACTTTTATTTTTTTGCGTAAAACACGTGGATATGCAAACTTATCAGCATGTGTCAAAACTATCGTACGTTTACTCAAACAAACAGCTAAATAACGATTTAATCTCCCTAAAAAATTTAAACCACAAATAGAAAAATGCTCCCATGAGATTATCTTACATCCTATTAAATAAGGAGCTGACAAAAATGTAATACAACTACATGCAACACCAACATTAACAATCACATTGTAATGATTCAATTTTATCAATTTACGCAAACGTAAAGCTGCTTTTAATTTATTCGCATTAATATTCCCATTGAAGCCTAAAGAATAAATGTGAATAGAATCATCAAGATCAAAAAAACTATCAATAGTAACAGAATGTACCACAAAATCAACACAAATTCCCCTAGAGACCAAATTATTAGCCAATATTGTAGAAATGCGTTCTGTTCCTCCCGAGTTACATAATGAAGGTATAAAGAACAATATTTTATGCATATTTAATCTGTAATAATTCTATTTTACGCCAAACCGACTTTATCGACTTTTTTACAGTCAATAAAGAAAAAAATATTTGTAGAAAAAATTTTGGTTTAACATTATTGTTTATAAAACATAGCTGAAGTGCTTTCTTGTAGCAGTCCTTACCATGAATATCGCTTGGCTCAAGAGACATCTCTTGCCTTATACTCTCACACTGTCGGAAGATTCCTTTCCAAAAATCAACATTATCGTTAAACAGGTAATAGTTCAGGTTAGCACTCAGTCCAAGCATATCATCCTATCATTTTATTGAGCAACAGGCTCAGATCTAGAACTGTTGCGTTTCTCAGGAATAGTGTAGCGCCCGATGTCAGCTGTAACTTCACCCACCTTCCAGTTTTTCACTTCCATCTTCACAGTTGGACTATTGCATAGTTTACCGATTATCTGGACTTTGGCAACCTTGAGTTGCTCAACATGAACTGTCTTGCCTAACTTCTCGCCCCACAGCTAGTGACGCTGCCAATTCATGAACTTGTCGTATTTTACTCTATAATCAGCATAGAACTCTCCAAGATCCTTGGTCTCGCAACATTGCTGGTAGAGGTCATACACCTCCTGGTAGCTTACTTTCTCTTTTGCCATAATCATTATTATTATAAGGTTATGACACAAAAATATACCAGAAATTGATACTTGTCAAGGCGGAAAATAGAACCTTTACTACTTACTACAATATAAAACCCAACAGAATTAACGACCGTAAATTATTTCCCAATAATAATATACTCCATTTTTTCCTTCATGTTGATCAACAATCATTTTCAATATAGTAGATATCAAAAGATCAAACATTACCATTTTCACCTATAATCCATTAATAAAATTAGTCAAATTACAGAATGCTTAAACGAAATCACTCATAGATATTACTATACATCAAAAATATTTTGATAGTTTGTTCCACATCCTTTGATACAAATTATCTATAAATAGAGCTGAAACATAACTTAATAAAAATGTGACAACAAAAATTACAATAGGATATTTAAAGCCATAAATGAAGTCATGAAAGAAATAATAACAGAAAAAAGTATGAATCAACCATATAGCTGTTGATTTCTCACCAATGTTCATTAAAAAGACATTTATCATTGTGTTCCGCTTAAGTAACATATAACTGCAGACAAATGCTATCATAAACAAAATACGAGCTGCATGTATTGGAATTATTGATCGTACTAATATAAGTCCAATAATTATTAATATTCCTATAACTGTTGCATAATTGCTCTTAAAATTGAAAGTTCTTTCTATTTTTCCAAATATATCGTACTTAACAAATAATGCTCCCCATACAAAACTACACACCATTTCAAAAGATTCTAATATAATAAAAATCAAGTAATTCTCTAATAAATACGACTTATAAAAAGAGATACATAAGTATGAAACGACATAAATCATACTTGAAGATACGACTATTGACCAAAAACCATATTGCCTAATACATTTAAATAGTACATTAGCAAAAGACAACAAGATTATGTACGGAAATATAAACCACCATTCCCAATTATAGCTTGTTCTCCATGCCGTCACATTTTCCACAATATTCAATAAATTTCCAGGATACTGATCTGGCTTTAAGAAACATCCTAAAGGAATAAATATTATAAAAACTGTCCAAAAATTCAGATATAACTTAAATATTCTTCTTGAAGGACTGATATTATTATTTTTTAAATACAATATATATAGACCATATCCACTTAAAAAAAGATACAGAGGAACACATATTTCCGCAAATTTTGCCAACTGAGAAGTCAAAGGTATATTAAACAAATACACACTATTAATACATAAATCAACATTTTCAGCTCTATTGAATAAGTGAAGAAATACCATTGTCATAATGGCAACTCCTTTCAATTGTACAGACTCTGACTTTAAAAGCATATCCTGTTATAGATTATAAAGTATGATTCTTCAAAACATCATAAAATAGTGATTGAATAAGTATGTTATGTTTCTTCAGAATTGCATAAGGATATGCATAAAAACACTTTTCCAACATAATATAATTATTTCACACATATCCTATACAAATGCTTTAATTTTTTTTCAAAAATAAGAAAACACCTAAAACAAGTCCATCGCACAGCCAATACTGAGATTTTTTCTTTTAAGGTCAACTTATATTGAGTACTGTCACGCAAAATATCTACAACCCATTTATCTTGATATGAGATAGGATATTGAAGCCCTATCATACCTCCCAACCAAGCAACCCGGAATTTAAAATGAGCATAAGCCAATCTTTCTGATTCGGGTAAGAAGGATATAAGTTTTTGAACCTGGTGCAACATTTGAATTTCATATTCCATTGTGGGTACAAATGCACGTGAAGCAGATGTTTCCACCTCTCTATAATGATACTTAGAAACAGTACTACATAAAACACGGCCTTTCATATTCTTCAATATTCGAAGTTGCATAAGAAAATCCTCGCCAGTTTTAAAATATCGCGGAGTATCAAAAACATATTCATCAAATAACCTTCTCCTATATAATTTCATACAAGCATACCATAAGCCATGTCCCAAGAGAATTTCTGCATATTTTTCCCATTCCAAAATGAAATTCTTTTTATAATCGGTAACAACCAAATCAATGTCATCATTGAAAAGTGCCACCATATATTCTAAAGTATCATTTTCGATTGTATCATCAGCGTCAAGAAAATAGACAAAATTTCCAGTAGATGAAAAAACGCCTTTGGCACGCGCCCTGGTCACGCCTGCGTTTTCTTGATGTATGACACTTATTCTGCTATCTACTTGTGCAAATTGATCGCAGAAAGTTCCAGAACAATCAGTACTACCATCATCAACCAAAATTAGTTCCCAGTCTTTATAAGTTTGAGACAAGACACTTTGAACACACTCTTTTATATATTTCTCAGCATTATATACCGGAACAATTACAGAAACTACATTGGATTCCATAGTCAAAATACAAACATATTATATTTTACTTCACCATCTTTTGCACTTCTTTTATTATCTCAGGATATTTTGAGCTAAATTTCCGAGCAAACAATTTATCAGACTTGCGCAAAATGTCAATATCGCCAACTGAACTTCCCCACACATGAGGATTATCGTCTTCCCAAATTATTTCACGCTGACACCCTTTAAATTCATCATCCAATGCATAAATATTTTCCTTATATGGAGAATTCCACAATACAGTTTGGAGAAATATCTCATCTCCACAAAATGTATACCTGAAACGTTTAAAAATCCAATTCTTTTTTCCTATTAAATAACGGCAAAAATCATCAGTAATACTTACCCACTCAGACCCTTTTCTAAATGACTCATCAGATCTCTTATTTATTTTATTTGCGATATATTCTAAACGATAAGCAACTGATTTTATCAAATTTCCCCACCAACCATTCAATCGATAATATTTGATTTAGCAGGAAGATAATAACAAGTTTGTTTCAAAAAATCTCTTCCTATCCAGATACCAAGTGGAAGTAACAACCAATGCAATGGATATAGTTTTACCAACCTAGGCACTAAAAAGTTTTTATATGTTATACCCTCTATGCTTAATTTGTTTCCATAACCATAAGATAATACAAAGCCACTCAAAATAAAGAAAAAACAAACAGCTTTTCCTCCTACCCGCAAAGGTGTTATTGGATAGTGTTCAAGAAATATCAAAAAAATAAATACTATTCTCAAAAAGGATAAACTGATATACGATTTTGATTTCATTGTATTATAATATGTTTAAGTGTACATACATATACCCGAAATATGTAGTATTCCTTTACAAATACAGTCAATAGATATTGTAACAATAATTACATTATAAAACACAATATGCTAAAAAACGTTGCGATTGCTCTCTATAAACGACCAAATTCTCTTTTGCTATTTTAAAATCAATATCTAGAGATTCAGGAACGAAATCTATATTAACAATTTCTTTTTCTAAACCGACATTCATTAAAAGATCCACATAGCGAACATCAAAGCCATCACCTAATCGAACAGCATAACATGGCGTTTCCATTAATAAAGAAAATACTACAGCATGAAACGAAGTAGAAAACACGCACTTTGCATATTTTATAGCAGAAATAAAATCTTCTATAGAATAGGTCATTGAACTTAAATCAACTATCTCCGTACCATTTTCATGTGATGCCATCATTGAAGCCTTATCATACAGATATGTAGGATTGCCAGAAACAGGACGAGCTTGATAAATAACAATATAATTACGATTACTCCATTTTTCTGCATTTATCATTGGCTTCCATATACTTTCATCTGCTAACAACGTAGGATCAATCGTTACAGGCAATGTAAGTCCTGTTAATTGTTCTACAATCTTTGAATTGCTTTTTTCCCGCAAAGAAATCTTATTAAAATTAGCCAATATCCGTTTCAATTTTTTATCACCAATTCTATAAAGAGAATCTGTACTCGAACTTATTGCATATCCTATCACTTTACTAGAGTTGGAATGATTGAAAAAACCCATATAAACCTTATCCTCCCCCCCCATACATTGATGAGACCATAGTTGATCACTTCCAATAATATATGCATCAAAACCTTGAGGTATTTTATTCCGACAAGACTCTGTCAAACGCAAATATCGTGAACAAAAAGACTTAAATATTTTACCTGCTATACCAAGGTTATATTTTCTTTCTTTTCTAGACCGCCAATAACCTACAATTGAATGAATATCATATTGCTTTATAAAATGCCAGATATAATACAAACTAAACGGTTTATACATGGAATCGGTCCACCTCTGACGATAATCTATAACCCAAACATCATGCCCCAAACCTTTCAAATATTCTTGTAAAGCATAACATTGCAAAACAGAACCATAATTATATGCTCTATGTACCGTGATAATTCCAATCTTCATTTAAACATGCTTTATGATGAAAGAATCCTATATAATTTTCTAAATATGCGATTAGGCAAGTAATATATCCCAAGTAGAATATTCCTAAATTCCGACATTTTATAAACATATAGAGTTACATTGACAAAGTTCCTTTTGTATTTCTTCTCCCAAAGACGACGTGAAAACGATTTAACAGAAGGATGACGTAATTGTGAATCTCCTTTAATGGGTTCTTCAATTGGCCGTTTTTCAACCACAATCAAATTGTTATGAATTAATTCATCAATATATTCTCTGCCTTTAGTTGTATTTACTAAAACACTGCTAACTTTTTTTTCTAAAAACTTACAAGGCGAGCAAGCCCCCAAACCTTTATAATCACTTAAAGTTATATCAGACACCCGATTGCTGTTGGCATAACAACAATGGTAACAGTTTTCCCTATAGGCCACCATACAATGATACGCAAATTGATATATATCTTCAAAACTTGCGCAAGAATAAAAACAAACATCTTTTTCATCATACAAAGACAAAGCAAAATTTTCTGTTCCTTTTGCCGGATCTCGGAACGTAAGCCGCACAGCTTTTTTGCAATACGATTTTTCTATATAGCCTATATATTGTTTCAGATATTCATAGGGCATGGTACCATGACAAACCAAATCAACCAGTAATAAATCATCTAATTTATCATGAAAAATTTTTCTAATAGCTGCAATCTGGCACGGCAAAGCTATAACAACAATTTTACCTCCTTCCTTTAACTTTTGAGCTATTTTATGAAAAATATCAGCCGTAGAACTAAACACATACTTAGAATTTTTAAATTTTTTGATTGCATCCAAATCATCAGCTAATTCCAAACGGACTTTAAAATCTTCACAAAAAGAAGCTCCAACAATACTCCATCCTTTTTTAAGAGCATATTTATATATTTCAGCAGCAACTCCACCTGAAGCACTTGTACGCCTTTCTTCAGAATCAGAACTCCATGCCGCATAAGCACTTATAGGAGTAGCACGCTCCAAAGGGTTTAATGCAGGACAAGATTTCTGGCATTTTCCACAATTAATACACTGTTTTTCATCAATTACAGGATAAGCTATATCATAATAAGTTTCATCTTTTTTAAATGAAATACATTTTTTAGGACATACATAAGCGCATGCCCCACATCCAGTACATGATTCCTTACCCGCTAATTCCATGTCATCAAAAAATTACACAACAGATATTCATATATGATTTATACTATAAACACAGTATAAAACATAATATGCTAAAAGACTCTTTTCATAATAGAAAATACTTTCTCTTTTATAAAAATGCGTTCATTTCTACTACAACCCACAAAATAAATTGAAGTTGAAGAACATATAGTAGCAACTACACAAATCAGAAAGAAACGTACTATACCATCCGACATCTGCACACATAGTAACAAAGGCAGAATTATTGAAATAAACGTTACCATTAAAACATTGCCACACACCTTGCTTAAATAACGTTTCATTGAAAAGCCTGGGATTTCACGTAAAAACAAAAGACGTAAAAACAAACAAAAGACTGCAACCAACAAAGCTACAACTAAAGTTGATTCCGGAGGAAAACCTATTTTCAAACAAAAATAGGACAATGGAAAATTCATCAACATCAAGCCACCAACTACAATCTGGTAATTACGAACATTTCCTGTTGAAGCCTTTAAATTAATTAATGTGTTCGAAAGAATATCACACATAGTCACGATCAGGATAAGCCGTACAAAATTTACCGTATGCTCAGGATAATGTTTCAGCCACAAAGTCAAAACAAATTCAGCTTCAAACAATATTGGCAGAGCAAACAACAAAAGTATGTAATAGGAAAATCTTGATCCTTTCTCTACTAATGATATCGTATAACCATAATCAGCAGCCGCATAGGATTTCGTAATCTGCGGATTCAAAGCCGTCATAAAATTATTAGAAAAGGAAACCAATACATTATTTACAGTATTAGCAATTCCACGAGCTGCATTAATAACCGGACCTATAAATAAATTCAATAAAATATTCACGCCCTGATCTTTTAATAGGCTAGCTGACCCTCCAATAAAATTCCATCCGGCAAAAGAACTCATTTCTTTCCAATAACCAGAATCAAAACTCAACCTAAATTTACATTCCTCAAAATGCCGAGTGCAGTAGTTCCAATAAATAGCTTGCATAATGCATACAACGCCAACCAAAAGCAAAGCATACACGATCAAACGGTCAAACTCCAGTCCCGAATAAGCAATGAACAACACAATCAACAACCTAAGAATAATATCCAATATACCGATATATGCGAAAGCACTCATTTTCTCATGAGAAACAATGGATGCACTAAACGGTACGCTAAGAAGACTTATTACAAAAGTAAAAACAGAAGCATGAAAAACCCATTTCGCTGCATACAACCGATTTATAGGTATATTCATGTGGGTATCCAAGAACCAGAGCCCTATGGTCTCACTTAGCAAGACTATCATAACAGCCAATACGACTTGAATAGTCAAAGAAGTAGAAAACACTCTTTTCAGACCTTCCATATTTCCCTTCCCTAATTCAAAAGTTAAAAAGCGACTGACAGACGATGACAAAGAATTAGAAATTATGGAGAACATCGCCACTACTCCTCCTACCACATTGTATATACCATAATCCTCTACTCCCAGTGCCTGCAGTACCACACGGGAAGTATACAGCGACACCAGCATGCCAAACAGCATGCGCACATACAACATCAACGTATTCTTAGCAATACGCTTGGTATTTTCTGCTTGTTCCGTCACAGCCTAAAAAATTACGATTTCAACACTTGGATAAATTCAGGCTGAACTTCCACTGTCGCCGTCAAAAGGTTGGGAAGTTCCACAAACAAACGTTTTATGCGTGAGCCTTGCATCTTTTGCAAGCATCCTTCATAACCATCCAAAAGGCCTCCCACGATACGTACCTTTTTTCCTAGCATATCCGGATTTATTTCTTCAGGAGTATAAAAACAAGGATTATTCATCGCGTCAACAGCTCTAATGAAACGCTCCATATCTGCATTTCTTACAGTCATAGGCTGGCGGTTGCCACCTTTTATAAAACGGTACTGCAACGTAGCGATTTGTTCTACAAGAGGATCAAGTACTTTACGGGAATCATAAACGAATAACAAATCGGGCATAAAAGGAACCTGCTGACGAACACGTTTGCCCTGACGAATTCTCAATTTCCACACCATCGGAGTAAAAAATCTGATTTTTAATTCACCGAGCAATTTATAGGCAGGCTGTTTAGCATTTCCCCTTTTCAAATCACGCATCACGAACCATTGACGCAATTCTGTTGTTTCTTTTACAGATTGCATCGTTCCCTGCATGTCTGGGTGATTATTATGCAAGCTGTCCATAGTTCGACAAAAGGCATATTCTCTAATCCTGCCGGCCATCATAAGTAACTAAAAAGCAAGCAGTTATAGAGTTAACACTCAAAAGTTTTACTATTTCCCCTTCACATCTCTCCAATATAATACTTTGTTAATAAGTACAATTGGATATTCCTAAACGCAACTTATCTCATCTTAGGAGATATTCTTTTTCTTAAAGACTTACAAATACCCGTTGGCGGAATTAATTTAAGTTGATAAATATGAGTAAAAAGTTGTACATGT